>Ga0185299_10001725_pt1 | contig 39038 bp, 34 predicted proteins | sample PaiPotPPA55metaG_FD_128002 | JGI IMG/M metagenome (GOLD analysis project Ga0185299, IMG submission 128002) | Iron sulfur acid spring bacterial and archeal communities from Banff, Canada, to study Microbial Dark Matter (Phase II) - Paint Pots PPA... ...
TCAGATAGTCGTAGGATCCCTTTTGCTGGACGCCCCATTTCCCCATCGCTTCGACCTGGGCGGGCGACACTTTGTCGTTCACTTCAGGATCGCGCCCAACCTGACGAAGATGCGTGCGCTTCAGGAAGTCACGTCCCGCCGCATGGCCCGCCACGGACGGACTGAATTTGACCGCGAGCCAGACATTCTCGGGCGGATTGTAGGTGGCACCAAAGAGCCGCCCTGCAGCTTGGGTCAGCAACTCCATTCCCTGACCGCCGCGCGGACCTGTGCCATCGACGATCAATCTGCGAATGAGATCGGGCGCCTGCAAAGTGATTTCTTGCGCGACCATGCCGCCGATCGAGAAGCCAAGTACGTCAACTTGCTTCAGGCCCAGCGCCTTGATGAAGGCGATGGCGTTAGCGCCCATCCGCTCGAACGTCGTCGGGACCTCGCCGGAGCTGCTGGAGACGCCCGCGTTGTTGAACAGGATCACCTCACGGTCGCGAGCGAGGCCATCCGTCACCGTCGGGTCCCAATAATCCATGGTGCCGATGTAGTGCTGGTTGAAGACGATAGGCACACCGCCGGTCTTGCCGAATCGGCGATAGGCGAAGCGGATTCCGTTAGCCTCAACGAACTGTGTCGGCGCGGTCTGGTGAGTATGAATCATTGTGGTCGCTCCCTTTATCATTTAGTTGGCACCGCATCGGATACGAGCGCTAGAGCTGCTTTCGCGCAGTCGATGTCGTTCTGCACTGTGGGCGCACCGCTCAGCCCGATCGCCCCGACAACTTCTCCGTTCACCTTAATGGGAAACCCTCCACCCCACGCCGCCATACGCGCAAGCGTCGGGATGCCGGCCAAAAGCGACGGGTCGCTCCGGATAAAGTTGAAAAACTCCTGCGTGGAGACGCCGAACAGAGCTGTGTATGCCTTGTTCTGGGCCATCTCAGTAGTAGGGATCGGGGCACCATCCATCCGGCCAAAGGCCTTGAGATTTCCGCCGTCGTCGAGAATCGCTACGTTCTCGCTAACGCCAAGTTCTCTGGCTTTCGCCACCGCTGCATCCACCATTTTCTGTGCTAGCTCATAAGAGATGCTGTATTTCTTCACCACGTTAGCCATTGGACACCTTCCTCCACTTGATATGTAATGCGTGTCTTCGGACCTGCCTATTCACCTCAATGCCTGCAGTTGCAACGTGACTTCGTGCGCGTCGGTTCAGGCATTCATTCCGCCATCCACGGTAAGATTCGCCCCGGTAATGTACGAGGACTCCGGACCGGCGACAAACGCCACCATCGCGGCGATCTCATCCACACGCCCGTAACGATCGAGCGCTGTGGCGGCCTTCTGCGGCACCGCCCAATCACCCGAGGCGGGATTTAAATCCGTGTCGATCGGACCCGGCTGGACGTTGTTGACCGTGATGCCCCGGCTCCCTACCTCTCTGGAAAGCGCCTGAGTGAACATCTTGACGGCTCCCTTCGTGGCCGCGTAGGGCACAAGCCCGGGCGCAACGGCACGCTCGCCCACTGCCGAACCGATCATGATGATGCGACCACCCTCATTCATGTGCTTCAGCGCCGCCTGCGTCGCTACGAATACGCCGCGGACGTTGATGTCGAGCACGCGATCCATCTCTTCCAGCGTGGTCTCCTCGAACGCCTTCGGAATAGCCGTGCCGGCATTGTTCACAAGGACGTCGAGCCGACCGAATGTCGCGACGGTTTTTTCGACCGCGGCTTTGCCGGCGTCGGCATCCGCGGCATCCGCCTGAATCGCGATCGCCTTTCCGCCGGCGCGTTCAATCGCTTTGACGACCGACGCGGCCGCGTCGGCACCTTTCGTGTATGTAATGGCCACCTGCGCTCCTTCCGCAGCCAGACGCTTAGCGATTGCAGCACCAATGCCGCGCGAGCCGCCGGTGATGAGTGCAACCTTGCCTTCCAGTTTCTTTGACATTGTCCTTCTCCTCGAACTAGACGTATGCTCATCAGGCATGAGCCCAAATCTTATTGCTCGCCCAAACGCATCCAATCACCTCATTGGATTACAGATGTAGTCAGTAGGAGCGCCTTTAAAGCATACTTTGTTAAGCTGGCATCCGATGCCTCGCAAGCATGGGGAGTGGGAATGGAATTACGACATCTGCGCTACTTCGTCGCGGTTGCCGAGGCCGGAAGCCTGACGGTGGCGGCAGAGCGAAAACTGCACACGTCACAACCTTCGTTGAGTCGGCAGATTCGAGATCTTGAGGCCGAGGTGGGCGCCCAGCTCCTGACACGAAGGGCTCGCGGCATCGAATTGACGCCGGCGGGTCGAGCCTTCCTCGATCACGCCCGCGTGGTGCTATCGCAGGTTGAAGCGGCAGCCGAAGCTGCACGCCGGGTCGCTCATCCCGCCAAGCCATGTTTCACCATGGGCTTTCTGACTGGACACGAATTGACCTGGATGCCCGAAGCCTTGCGGATCTTGCGCGACGAGTTGCCCAACATCGACGTGATGATTTCGAGTCAATACTCGCCGCAGCTCGCGAATGCGCTTTCGAAGGGAACCGTCGACGCAGCTTTTCTTCGACGGGAAAAAGGGGTGCCAGGGTTGGCGTTCCGTACTCTCGTCAAGGAGCCCTTGGTAGTGGTCTTGCCGAGTGACCACCGTCTCGCTGCGCTCAAAGCCATCAGCCCGGGGGATCTAGTGGGCGAAACATTCGTAGGCGTGTCGGACACGGCTCCTGTGCTGCGTGGGGTCATCCAAAATTATCTGAAGCGGTCCGGAATCACTATCACGCCAGATCACGAGATCGACCACGTCGTCATGGGAGTGTCCTTAATAGCGTCGACGGACGGCGTAGGGTTGTTACCTGCTTACGCACAGAATTTTCTCACTTCGTCTGTAACGAGTCGCCCTCTCAAGGGAGACACGCCCACTGTGGATTTGGTCCTCGGCTACAAAAAGTCGAACCAGTCTCCCATCCTGAAGCTTTTGCTTTCGAGATTGGACGAATTGGTCGATCGTGTCTCGAAGAAGAGCCGGTGAAAATCGGGAACGTATCCTACGCAAGCGTCGAGCAATCCAATCAATTCCCCGGTTCATCGGCAGCTCTGAGACTATGACTGCAGCAAGGGCCGGGCTTAGCCTTTGACCAGTTCTCCTACCGGCCGCACTGGCATTTAAGTGTCATAGACCGTCGACACTTGTCGAGAGAACTGTCGACAGGCTGACGCTTCGTGCGAAAGGTAGGGCAAGCTTACACGGCAAAACTCTTCTGTCCTCAATCAGTTGCTGCGGTCTTGGTTGGCGACGTGTCTTTGGCAGGCGGGATGCACTATTTTCTTTCCCGGGGTTGAAAAGACCAAATGCTCGGCGAACGGCCTCGAGATTTATGGCGGAGACGTGCGCGAACGAACTGATCATAGCCTCAGCCATCGTGACCATTCAGCACGGATGCGCTTGCGTCTTCAGAAACTCTAGGAAAGTTTCAGCTGAGTGGTGATAAGTTGACAGTGATGCGCATTCTTCTCCTCGACTTAGGTGTGGAGTCTACCGAGCAGGTAGAGCGAGCCCTGGCCAGTCAAGGCTATGAAATCACCACAGGCCACGACCTGACGGTTGATCAAGTTTTGGCTCTTTCCCCGGAAGTCCTGATCACAGAAGCCACGCCGTCCGATCTCAGCTGCTGCGGTTTGATCAGCCAAATCAAGGCAGGTCCTGATCCGCGAACTCTCAAGATTGTGATGATCGTTCATGGCGGCGCGTTGGAACGTGCCCGCGGGCTGGACTTGCGTGCTGACGATGTCGTCTCCTTCCCTTTTGAACCGTTGGAATTCGCAGCCAGGATCAGAACGCAGTTCCGTGAGAGACAACCAGAGATAGAACTCGAAGCAAAGCTGAACGATGCACTGCAAAAAGAGCACTTGGCGGAAAGTGCTGTGGAAGCCCTGAGTGGCGGCATGAATGCCAAAAGGCGCTTTGGGCTGATTCCAGCGATTTTTGTTCTGAGCGCGGCGGTGGTTCTGGCAGCGCTCACACTGGTCATTTCGAACCGGCACAGCCGGAAGGATACGCTCCAGCTCAAAGCGGAGGTTGCGCAGCTGAACGGCGGCATTTTGCGACAGGGAGAACTCCTGCGCCGCGCAGAACAGGCGCGCGCGTCCCTGACCGCAAGTGATGCAACTCGCGAGTCTTTGAAGGCGCAAACCGAAGAGATCCGCCGGAAGATAGCCGCGGACGGCGATACAGACAGCGAATCTCTGAAGAGGCAGTTTCAGGAAACTCAGAACCGCCTGCGTCGGCTTGAGAATGAGGGCCGAGTTGCGGAAACGATTGTTCATACATACGGACCCAGCATCTGCTTATTGCACGTGGTCGTGAAGTTCCGTGACAAAGAGTCCGGACAGTTAATCCTTATCTCCGCCGACGCTACTGGCAAGGCACAGGTTGACGACAAAGGAATGGTATCCCTGGGAACAGAAGGAACGGGACCGCCTCTGCAGCTCGATATCTTTGGGACAGGATTTCTGGTAGCACATGATGGACGTCTCCTTACGAATCATCACGTCGCGGAGCCTTGGTGGGGTAATGAAGAATTGAAGCCGCTTCTCGACCGGGGTGCTTCCGCGTTCGCCGCGTCTTACACGGCGTACTTCCCCGGGAGCTCTCAAGGCATCGCGGCCAAGCTCGACCGCACTTCGCCGGATGCTGATTTGGCGACTCTCAAACTACAGACTCCAGCACCGCCTCGCACCGCAGTTCTGGAGGTCGATGATCGGAGGGAAGCAAGTGTGTCGGGTGATCCGGTCGTACTGATTGGCTATCCGACGGGAATCGAAGGCATCCTCGCCCGCGCTGGAAACGACATCACACACAAAGTGGTGGAAAACGCCCACGAGGTGACCCAGATTGTTTCGCAGATGGCGGCCCAAAACCTCATTCGCCCAACGACTACCCAGGGACACATCGGAGATGTCTTAAAGGACAAGATTGTTTACGATGCGGCGACAACCTCCGGCGGTTCCGGTGCACCGCTCTTCAATCGCAATGGCAAGGTCATTGGTGTGAACTTCGCCATGTTGAATGACTTTGGCGGCTCGAACCTGGCGGTTCCTGTTCGTTACGCGGACGAACTGCTGAAGTAAATCCATCTCCTTCCTTTCCCCATTAGCCGCTCCACGCCTGGGATCGTTCCCAGCACGACAGCGGCTAACGGGTCGATTGAAGATAGCTAAACAGTAATGACTGGTGTGACCTATTACTTTGCCCTCTTTGCAGAGTTGTTCGCCCGGCTCGTGGTTGAAACTCGATTTATACCTTAGAACGTGAGCTTCAGCGCGACCTGTCCGATGCGTGGCGCCGCGGCCTTCAGCACGTGACCGAACGTCGCATCGTTGATGTTTCCGTCGACCGAGCCGTTCGGGTAGAACTGCGCGTGGTTGAACGTGTTGAAAGTTTCGAAACGGAATTCGAGCGATTTTGTTTCCGTGAGCTTGGTCATTTTGTGTAGAGCGACATCGAAATTGTTAATGCCCGGTCCGTAGAAGAAGCGCCGCTTGGCGTTTCCTTGCGTCCCCAAAGCATTCGGCGTGAACACTGACGTGTTGAAATAGGGAAGCCCGTTCCGCGGGTTGTGATTGATCTGCAGGTCGCCGGGAGCGTAATTTGGCAGATCGATGCTGATGGAGTTAACGCCGTTGTTCTGAACGTTAACCAATGCGTTATCACCGAAGCTCGCGAAGGTTACCGGCAAACCCGTTGCCAAGCGAGTGATGCCGGAGACCGCCCATCCGTCGGTCAGGCGGTTCGCTTTCCCGGTGAGCTTGGCGAAGGGAAGTTCGTAGTTGTAGCTGACGACAAAGTTGTGCTTGATGTCGAACGCCGAAGGCGCGTACTCCTCGCGGTAGTTGTAGGGGTATACCTGCTCCTGAATGCTGGAAGACTGATCGAGGGACTTTCCGTAGGTATAGCTGGCAAGCAGCGTGAGGGGACCAGTTGTGCGCTTAAGCGTGAACTGTAAAGCGTTGTAGCTGGCGTTGCCCATGTTCTTGTACCAGGCGTCGGTGCCGATCGTATTAGGAAACGGCCCGCGCGTGCCGTTGACGATGGTTCCATCGGCCCGTGTGAACACATTATTTTCCAGAAACGGCCCGCAGGTTGGAGATCCGGGAGCCACATCTTGCGGTTGGCTCAGACTCAAGCAGAGAGAAGGAATGCCGGGATTCGCCCCGACCACGGTCAGCAAATGCCGGCTCTCGGACCCGATGTAACTGACTGTAGCGAGCATGTTCGCGCCGACTTGCCGTTCCACGCTGAAATTCAACGACATCGTGTACGGCGTCTTGTTCTGGTACCAGACACTGCCAGCCCCGCTAATCGGCGTGTACCGCGCCCAATTCACGTTTGCATCGGGATTCTTCGGAGACACGTTGTAGGGGGGAACGTTGACCGGGAACTGCTGAATGTATTGTGTCCCGGTGAGCGCACCCACGAAGGGAGTGGCCATCAGAGGCGGTTCGGGGCTAGTGTAGGTGAGCCCATAAGGTGGATTGCCGGTGGGATAAGCGACCGTCAGCCCCTCGGGAGATGTGAAGAAGCGTCCGGCCCCGAAATGAATGCTCGTTTTGCCGGGCCCGCCCGTCAACTTGCCGAGGAAACCATCTGACCAGCTGGGAGAATAGGCTACTCCGATGCGAGGCGAGAAGTTATCTTTCGGGGTGGGCGCAATCCCCGCCGGGATTGCCTGGCCGTTCGGCAAGTGATCGCCAGGCACGAGATATCCGAGCGGTGCACCTGGAAAGGTCTGCGATTCGACCCCGGGGATGAGAGTGGTGGTTTGATGATGCATCTCCGCCCAGGGAGTTACGTAGTCCCAGCGCACGCCATAGTTCAGCGTGAGATTGCTCCTGAGACGCCAGCTGTCCTGGGCAAAAATTCCCCCATCCGCGGCACTCTCGTAAAAGGGCGGGGAAGACTGCTGCGAATAGAAATCGGGTAACCCCAACAGAAAATCGGCGAATCCATTTCCGGTGGACTGCGTTCCCGAGCCGAAAAAGGAAAACGTCCCGTTCGCAACCAGATCGGGCGACTGTTTGACCTTGTACCAGATGTACTGTCCGCCGATCTTCAGGGTGTGATTCCCGATGACTTTCGAAAAGTTGTCAGAAACCTGGTGGGTATCGTTGACTTGGGGGAGAAAGAAGGGGTTGGTCCCCACGGTGAACGAATTGAAATAAAGAGTCTCAACGCCGGCATATTGAGGGAACCCCTGCTGAATACCTTGCGGACCCGTGGAGATGCCCTGATCCGCCAGACTGACTCCCACGCCTCCTTTGGGAACGCCAAGAGTATTGTTCAAGCGCGTGAAGCTCACGTGAGCCTCGTTGACCATGGTCGTGCCAAGAGTCTTCGTATCACGCAGGACTATGACCTGATCCGTGCCGTTTGAGAGTGCATCGTAGGCGCCGGACGGGCCGGGAACAGTGGCGCCGCCGAAGCCGACCGGATACGGATCGTCGAGGTTGTAGCGGTCGATGAAGTAGTAGGCGGACAAAGTCCCGTATTTCGTGGTGTCAGCGTCGACTCTGACGGAGCCTTTGTCGTCATTCGTCCGCCGTTTTTCCGCGCCCGAGGAGAACTGATTACTCCCAACATTGGGGGAAGGAATGAACTGCAGCATTTTGGTTGCTGGAAGTCCGAAGGCTGTTTGAGGAATGACGGCATTGGGAAACACACACTGGGTGTTCGAGGTGCAGCCGGGTGCGTAGAACGACTCGCCGTTATTGACCTGGTATCCGAGGCGGCCGGAAAGAGTTTGGGCCAAAGAGGCTCCGTTAACCTTGCCGGTCAGAGAACTTCCCGAATCAGAAAAGTTTCCGGTGCGGTTGAGCAGGGAAGGGACGCTCACGATGCCGGTCTCGATCCCTTCCACCGTGCGTTGGCCCTGATAGTCCCCGAAGAAAAAGATTTTGCTTTTCTTGATCGGTCCACCAAATGTTCCCCCATATTGGTTCTGCTGAAAGGTCGAACGCTCCGGGGAAAAGTAACCACGGGCGTCCAGATTCGTATTGCGAAGGAATTCAAATACCGAGCCGTGAAACTTGTCTCCACCGGATTTGGTGACGACGTTAATAAGCCCACCACTGTAGCCTCCATATTCGGCGTCGGCATTGCTGCTGATGATTCGGAACTCTGCGATTGAATCCAGATTTGGAATGATGCCAGCCTGCTGCCCGATAGACTCCTGGACGCTGGCGCCATTCAGGAAAAAGCCGTTGGCCGATTCACGCTGACCGTTGATAGAGAATTGGCCGGTGTTCTCGTTGCCCGCTACCGGGACTGTCCCGAAGCCTCCGCCGGAGCTGCTGTTGGAAGCGCCGCTGGTCGTGACCGGAGACACCCCCGCCTGCGTCGCCAGAAGATCTGTGTAGCTACGCCCGTTCAGCGGCACTTCCGCCACATGCTGGCTGCTGATGGTTTCGCCGATCTCCGTATCTGACATCTGTATCGTGACCACGCTATCGTTGACTTCTACGGTCTGAGTACTTCGACCAATCTGCAAGGTCGCATCGATTTGCAGCGCGCTGTTTACGTCAATCACCACACCTATCTTCTTATAGGGCTGGAAACCGGAAGAACTGACCTCAAGTTCGTAGTTGCCAACCGGAACGACTGGGAACGAATATTGTCCCTGGTCGTTCGTGGTAGTGGTCTGGTGGGTTCCATTGCCCACGTTGTTGAGAGTGACTGTTGCAGCAGCGACGAATGCGCCACTGGGATCACTGACCATCCCCGAGATTCTTCCTGCCACATCGGCCCATGCGATGTTGAGCAACAACCAAAGCACAACCACAGCCCATGAGAGCCTCTTCATCGCTGAGCACGCTTTACCTTTCAGTTCTTTCCTCCTGCCTGGGGTAATGAACAACTGCCCGGCGAAGAGCCCCTTCTCGGGAAAGGGCCCCGCTGAGGCTTCAGGTTCTCGTTCATCATTCGTCGCGCGAGTTGTTGTTATCTGCACGTCAACGAAACTGCGGAGTTCGGGATCGATCCACACGCGATCGAGTGGATGCGCTGGATTTCCGGTCTCGATCCACACGCAATAAAGTGGTTGACGGCTCAAAGTTGGAATAAAAGTGTTCGTCATCGTTTCCTCCCAGCCAGAGACACATATCCTGTGTGAGCGCGCGCTTGTTTGGCGGCGTCCGGAGACGAGTCTCGGCAAGTAATTTGGTTAGGAGGAGTGAGTCAAGCCGTTGACATTCGGCGGATTCGCTCGCTCAGGTCACAGGTCAGGTGCTGTGACGGGCGAGGAGGAGATGGGCCTACTAAACGCTAGGTGCTTCTTCCACAACGTTCTTCACAGCACAGGTTAACCCTCGGCTACTCGGAGGGTCTTGCGCACATTCAATGTTCATAGTGCTTCTATAATTCTCCGTTTGAGTTCCCTTGGGAATCTCGACTCAATTCTTATATCATATCCCCTTAGCATATAGGCAAGGAAAAAATGTCGCATCTTGAAAAAGAAAAACAGAAGCTGATAGCTCGCATTAAGCGGATTCGTGGTCAGGTTGAATCGATTGAGCGTTCGTTGACGAAGGACGACGACTGCGCAGATGTCTTGATGCTCCTGGCGAACGTGCGTGGCGGGATCAACAGCCTGATGGCTGAGGTTCTCGAAGACCACATTCGTCTGCACATGTTGAGCGACGAAAAGAGTTCAATGCCCGCCGCAGAGCTAGCGGAAGACCTTATTGGGTTGGTCCGTGCATACCTGAAGTAGGGTGATCATGGACTCGGCAAATCTGGCTGCACAATCAAAACAAGACCCGGAGCATGTCGATATGAGAGCGCCTGGGTTTCAAAATAGAAAACCGGGCAGACGCAGCCATGGGCTATGCCCATCGGGCCTCGAACGCCAAGAGGAGCCGCCTGCCGGAAAATGTTGAATGCCAATTGAACGGTTCGTCTTTGTGCTGGGAAGTAACTGAGAATAACCAAGAGAGTGGTGGAGGCGGCGGGAGTCGAACTATTCGGGGTGTTGACGGGACGTAAGTTATTGATTCCAGGAACTGCCACAAAGGCTAAAAACGGCCCCATCGCCCGTCTCTATTATACGTTCATTGTACGAAAATACTCTCGCTCTGGGTTCTGCAGACACCAGACACTGGCCACCGTATTCCATAGATTCGTCGGGCTGGACCGAGAAACACGAACAACTTCCTCCGATACCGCACGCCATCGATTTGCCCCTTCGAAGCTGTGGCTATCGCTTGTTCGTGTGCTCGAACATGGCGTTTGCCGGAGACTTTACACCATTGCTCGCAAAACACTCAAACTCTTTCTCGCTCATCGACTGCATTTCGGCTGGTGTTGATCGAATACAGCGAAACTTCGAGCCGGTGCGAAAGCAAGTGGAAGCCTGGCAGAGAAGTGAATTGACAGACGTAACCGTTAAGGTGGTCCATCTACGAGGCGTTTGTGGAGGGCAATCTGGGAGCCCACTTCGCGCAGTCGTTTTAACCTCCTAGGCGGCGCGGCCTATTCGAAACGAGGAAAGGGCGGAGACTGCTCCGCCCCCTGGCCAACCACCTAACCGATTCAGATTTGTCCCAGCCCACCGTCGACGTTGATTTCAACTCCTGTGACGTAGGACGCATCTTGCGAGGCCAGAAACGCGACGGCTCCGGCCACCTCTTCAGGCTGTCCAAATCGCTTCAGAGGAACTTGCCCAATAATGTCCTTCGCAAATTCATCGACGACTTCCTTTGGCAACCCGGTCCTCCCAAAAATCGGCGTGACAATTGGACCCGGCGCGACGGTGTTGACGCGGATGCCGCGCCCCGCCAGTTCCGCAGCTGTTGTACGCGCCAAAGAACGCAGCGCCGCTTTGCTTGCCGAATACGCGCTGGTTCCTGCGGTACCCGTTTGGCCTGCAACGCTAGTGTTTAGAATTATCGACGCGCCGTCATTCAACAGCGGCAGGGCTTTCTGGATCGTGAAATACGCTCCCTTGATGTTGATATCGAAATTTTCGTCGTACGTATTTTCCGAGGTCTCAGCAAAGGGAGCAAACTTTGCCACTCCTGCGTTCACGAACAAGACATCAATTTTCCCCAGCTTCTGCGAAACCTCGGCGTATAACTTGTCTAAGTCCGTGAGTTTGGCCACGTCCCCCTGCACCGCCACCACGCCGTTTCCGATGTTTTTTACCGCCTCGTCCAGGGTTTTTCTGCTTCGGCCCAGAATGGCTACCCTCGCGCCTTCTTCCTGCAAGCGCTTGGCCGTCGCTAGCCCGATGCCGCTGTTCCCGCCGGTTACTACCGCCACTTTTCCTTCGAGCCTCTTCATGTCACTCTCCCGCTTTTGCTGAATTGTCTGCCGGAGCCTCAGAGGCAACCACGTCGTGCCACCCCCGTCTCGATCAGAGTTAGACATTTAGATGACTATCATAATCGCCCGATGCAAGTTTTTCTGAAATCCTTGCCCGGTAGCCGGCCTGCTCTGTGGCGGCAGGCAAATGACTTCGCTACACTCTAGAGTGACCATGGACCATTCCGAGGTGGAGAAAATATCGAAAGCCCTGGCGGATAAAACGCGCCTTAGAATCTTTGAGTCTATCTCAGCAACGGACCGGATGAAGTGTGGCGAGATCGTCTCCATGCGCAGCGTCACTCCCGCGACTGTCTCTCACCATCTCAAGGTTCTCAGCGAGGCCAAACTCATCGTTTGCCGGCGCGAAGGGCAGTTCGTCTATAGCCAGGCCGTTCCTGGAACCATTGCAGCCTACACTCGCGCTCTCGCTAAAATCGCAGGAGGCTTGAACGGAACACGCCGCCGTTGAGCAGCTACCGTGCCAGCTCGCACATTCGCCATTTCTGTTCCACTCCACGGGCGATGTAACTTCGGCACCTTTGGCTAACCGGAAACGATCCAGGACCCACTTTCGAGGGGGTTGGCCGGATTGGGGAAAAGCCCAAGACCTTTTCCGACAACGAAATGGAGTGCTCCTTCTCTCAACGGTCCGAGCAAACCAACCGTTTTCCCGTTTGTAATTTCGCGATCACAGACTGAGAGCCATTTCTTCCGACTTAAGGAGTCAGAGCCATGTTTCAAGAATTGATGCCGCCACTGGGGCACCCAATAGTGATTATCGCCTTGTCGCGCGTGAGCGAGGATGAGATGCGTATTAATTGATGTCGTTCCAAAGCCACTGAAGTCCGATCAGCAGGACGATGACACCGCGCTTACTACGCCGATGAGTGTCACCGGGACTCCCAGAGAGCTGGACGAACAGCTAGCAACACAGCTTGTGGAGTTTGTCGAGACTCACCTCGGCTGTCCTCAACCTTGCGGAGCGTGAAAGAACAGATGGAGGCTGCCGCCAACGGCAAGGGAAGCAGCCAAGAAATCAACGAGCTCGAAATCCCACAGTGGATCCGGCAAGAGTGCGAGTCCTGGTTCGGCGCGACCGCAGGCAGGGGCTGAGACGAACGAGAAATCGGATGACTCGCAATCTTGTCCCGAGTCAGTTGAGGTATCAGCTCCCGCAATTGCATCTGTGGGGGCCGACGCGAGTACGGGCAGCCTGTTCGACATGGAACCGAAGAACGGCAACTGACACCCGTCCAACGTCCAAACGTTCACTCATTCATGAGCCCTTCCCCGCCTTGCCATCATCTCAACCACAAGACTTCCTTTGAGCGACGGATCATTAGGACAAGATGCCCGAACAGACACAGACGGCTCCTTTCATCGACGGACTGTATGGAAAGTTGGTGGAAGGTGGGATTGGCTATTTCTTTCCCTCGGCGAAGTTCGAGTTGGTTGAGCCTGACCCAGATCCAGGTGAACATCGAATCACACCGACTTCCGGCGGGACGTCACTGATCCTGAATTGGCTCGGATCGAGATATTCCCTCATGCGGGATGAACCTTTCTCCAACGCGGAGTTGAAGTTGCTAACGAGTATCGGCGCGGTCTTGGACTCCCGATACCAGATGATCGTTGACACGACCCGTGTGGAGCAGAGATTCGAGCTCTTTCGAGGTCTGGCCGAAGATCGATACGTTTCCGGCTACATCGACGGCGCCCCGTACCAGCAGAAAAAATGGAAGGGGCCGGATCGCGTCGAGGACGCCATCGAGGTCCTTCGCACGAGTTCCCTCAGCACCTACGAAAACCGGCGTATCTCGACGGGTGCACTGCTCTTCGGCAAAGACCCGGATCCTTGCCACGAACTGCCGGTCACGCCATTGGGTGCTTTGCGTTACTCTCCAGCGCTGACCTCGATCCGTAGCTTCTACCGCCTTTGTGATGGGCTGCAGACTCTCGCTCTGGTTGATCAGAATGGGTTCCTGGTGGAAATCGTTGATGTTGAACAGTGGGCGCAGCCTCTTTCAGATACCAGGCTTGCCGTGCCCAGTCCCACACGATATCAAACCCATAGCCGAGCCACGCTGTGCGGCGGACACGTTTGCATGCTCCTCACACTCAATGGCGAAATGAAGATTTTTGCCAATGGGGTGCAGGTTTTCCTTTTCAGGGACGGCCGATGGAGACTGACAGACGCCGAGCGGAAATACAGCCTCTGGACAGGGGCGATTGGGAATGTCGAACTTGCGGAGCGGTTGTTTGGTGCGGCCCTCAATTTAGCAGAGGACCGCCGCGGCGGCCTGTTAGTTGTTCTCGACGATCCCGGCACCGCCCGAAAGCTAGTGTCGAGGAATGATCTACTTTCTCCTTTGCCCGATCGTGGCGAACATCCTGTCGCTGGTTCGAAGGACCAGCTCCACTACTTGTTGCATCAGAAGCGAGTGCTCGATGTCCCGAGCGCAGTTCTCGAGACCGTAGCCCGGATCGATGGTGGAATCGTGCTGGACCGCGATTCCAATCTTTTGGCGTTCGGTGCCATACTCCGCCATCCGGACTTGGCTGACCTGCATCCCGACAACATTGAAGGCGGCCGCACTACAGCTGCTATCTCCGCTTCGCGATTCGGATGCGTCCTCAAGATCAGCGAAGACGGGATGATCTCATTTTTTCGGAATGGTAAGTGCATCTGGGACATATAGGCTTTCGTTTTTTGGCGATCGGCTTCCCATTTAGGAGATAGGTTCTAGCCGCATTAACGAATAAAAACGAACCTCCTGTCTTTTCTCATTGATTTACATCCACGTTGTCCGATTACCGAAGGTCCTCCAATAGACTTTTGACCAATACATCGTTGGCTCAGCAGCGCTTGCGGGCGTCATCCTCATTCCTTCGCTTCCCTTAGTTAGCTGCTTAACGACTTGTTATGAGTTAAAGATTCAAGACTCCCACCTGGCGCCCACTGAGCTCTCGGCCGGCGCGCTCTCAATTGCCGTCTAGTCTTTTGCGGACGACAAACAGCTTTGGTGCACGGGTGCACGGCCCCACGAGGTGAAAGGGACAGCAGATGACGAGGGTATCCGAATGTCAATTGAGTACTTGTGTGCGCTATCGGACAGGCATTGGGACTGGCAAGAAACGTGTCTCCGCAGAGGCGAGGCCGAGTAGCCCTGAAACAGGACGCTGTAAGATCCATCTCGCCCAAGAATGTCCGGACTTGTGGGAATTGCCTCTCTGGCACCGCCCACTAGCTTTCCCCGACATCGCTTAGCATTGATCGGCGGGTGCGCACGCGAAGAGCGCCAACACTGGTGCGACTTCGCGTGCACGACCCAACTCTTCCTCGATTGAGAATGAGATGCTTAGTAGCATGAGGCACGTCGCGTTCCAATCAAACGCCCTATGACTTAGCTGCGTATTTTCCGCGGCATTGGCGGCGGCGTGGTTGGGAATCGCCCTGTGAGAGTCAGGTAAGCGTCCCGCGGTTGACACGGTGTCCGCATTTCGACAAGTTTCGGAATCACCGAGGCACGCCGAATTCCGGGGTTAGAGATTGGTGCTTGCTCGCCCGTATTCTGACAAGTTATCGCAGCTCGTCGACTTTCGAAAGACACCTTCGGGGCACTAGCCGCTACTTCACATCTCGCAAGCTCCGCTCAATGAGGCAGTTCAGTACAGGATTACCGGTCATGACTCTGGCACCTCTCTTGCATGTACCTCTGCTGCAATCCAGCCAGTTCACAACAGATGAAGTAGGAGAACCGCCTCATGCCAATTTGTTCGAGGTGATTTGCGAATGGTAATAGCCGCCAAGTTCCGTATGGTTCCTTTGTCCAACTTGGCGAGACGGCCAGAGACCGAGGAACATCGCGACAGGTTCAGCTTCGTAGTTATTTAAGGAGAGATTTCTATGACGTATCGATACAATCTAGCGGCTGTGCTGTCGGCAGTGGTTCTACTCTGCTGTGCGACATTGATCTTGGGCCCAAAAGTCAACGCCGCTGGAGACAGCAAGATTACCGGAACCGTCAAACTCGATGGCGCAGCTCCGCACATGAGAGGCATCGACATGTCAAAAGACCCCTTCTGCTCCAAAGCCCACGCCAGCGATCCCGCACATCTGCACACCGTAGTGGTCGGTCAGGGTGGGGGCTTGGAGAATGTGGTTCTGTACATCTCCGGGGGCTAACTGGAAGCGCGCTCACTCAGGTACCAACGTCAGTGCCGGTATTCGACCAGAAAGGATGTGTGTACTCGCCACACGTGTTAGCCATGGACGTCAACCAGAATTTCAAGGTGGCAACCAGCGATCAGACGGCTCACAACATTCACCCGAATCCAAACCCGATGACCGGCAATATCCCGTGGAATCTCTCTCAGCCACCTGGAGCGCCGCGATCGAGAAGAGTTGGAAGGCCGAGGAAGTCGCGATTCAGTGCAGTGCAACATTCATCCCTGGATGCACGGCTGGTTCGTTGTGGTCAAAGGGCCTTACGCAACCACCGACAGTAACGGCAACTACACGATCGAAAACGTGCCGCCTGGGAGCTACACCCTGACTGCGTGGCAGGAAGACTATGGCACCCAAACGGAAAAGGTGACGGTTGCCGCCGGCAAGCCAGGGACTGCCGATTTCACCTTTAAGGCGAAGTAGAGATGGTAGGACGCTTTCTGCGCGGGTGCAGCACCACCGAATCACCGAATCGCCATGGCTCGAAATGCGGCGATTGGAAATGAGGCCGGACCAATCGCGGTGCCGAAGGCGGTTCGGTCTAGTTCCATCGGGTTGCCCCAACCTTGCCTTCCTGGTGAACCTGACCGCTCGCATCCTTGACGCAGTAGCTGATCGTCTTCTTGTGAACATCTAGCCGATGTAATACATATGTCCTTGAGGATCCGAGGAGCCTCCGTGGTTGTTGTCTGAATCGTGCGGGCGAGCAAAAGCGTGCGAAGCAGCCTCCGTCTGATCCCGATCTGGGAACTGAGCGGTCAGGAGCTGCCTGTCGATTCAGGGGGTCTGGATTGCATTTCTCAGCAAAGCGAAGTGTTGTGCCTGTCCGAGAAATTAGGTCGTCAACTGACACAATTGTCCCATTGTGCTGATCCGCCGCCCGCTTCGGCGCTCTCGCCCCTCAGTCCCCTGCATCGAAGTGCCCAGTTCCGATACGCCGCAGCAAGCCTCCAATTCGTTCGTATGAGGGACCACTTCGAAAAAAGCTGACCTTTAGCCCGCTGCCTAGGCTTCTTCGAAGACGCGCGGCATAAGACACACACGACGGTTTCGAGTTCTCACCGCCTACAGAATGTCGAATATTTGCTCGATCTACATCTTCTAACCGCTGTGTTGTTACCCCGGATTAACGAGATAAACGGACTCCATCTCGGACCTATCGAAATAGGAGCCCGGTAATAAAGGAAGGCCTAAATTAAAACAATTGCTATGACGACTTGTGCTTCGGCGTCTTCGCGTTAAGCGTCGAGATCAGGCCCTTTGCTGCGGGTGGGAGATGCGTCTCGTGAGCAATTACAATATCCTTCGCCGAGATTTTCTCCCCGTAGATTCTCTTGTTTGCATCGTTGTCAGGTCGGATGGTCGAACCCTCTAGAGAAATGCCTGCAAACAGGCCCCGCGCGCGTGAATAGCTCAAGATTTCGGCGCGCATCGAAACATCGGTTTCCGCCGTCGCGTTACGACCGACTGGTCCTGCTGCTACCGATGCGTCTGCCCCGAGCTTCACTTTGCTGCTCAAGATTCCATTCGCACCGCGGTCATTCATCACGAGAAGAACGAAGTCAGTCGCTTGCCCGCCGATCTGAAAGCCTACACTGCCACCCTCAAGGGCCATCATTGAGGGCGCGCCCCAGGGACCGTTGAAATTTTCGCCCCTGCGACACGTCATCGCACCGCGACCATAACTACCACCGACCACAAACGCAGCCTTGAGGACCGATGGAAAAACAACCACACAGTCGGCTTTATCGAGGAGATCTTGAGGAATGTCGTCTGGAATATTCAAAATCTCCGTCAGCACCGTGCCGGCATTCTTCAGACGATCCTCGTCCTTCTCTTTGTCGTCTGCCCAACTGGTTATTGCAAGCAACAACGCACTCATCGCGCCCACTAATATCCTCTTTTTCATGACGCTCTCCTAGATTGGATATAGTTGCGGTAACGCCCGGGCCGCAACCCACAGCATGGTTCGACCTTCGCTCGCGGCATAGCCACGCAAAACTGCCTTCCTCGCTCAGCCGGATGGCAGCGCCTGCGCTCGCCCCATTTTTTAGTATCAACGTTTAGCGAACTATACATTGAAAATCGTAGAGAGGGAGAGTTTTTCGTGTACATCTTCTGGCATTACGTGTGGCAGTGGAGGCGGAAACAACTAGGACCACCGAACTCTTTTCTCATTTATTGAATTGCATGACTCCATTGGCGCTTTCGTAGGTTGTGCGCAGCGGTATTCTTTCGCTGATGCGCACAACGGCGGCATTTCGAGAGTCCCAGACGAAGTAGTCGTCTCCCTCTAAGAGTGGTGATCAGCATCGAGGGCGGCGCTGAGAGCCGGACGTGCGAGGGCGAGACCATCATTGTCAACCTTCATCGATCATTGACGTGACCGCAAAGGCTCCGGAAGTCACGGGAATTGGGCACTACGCGTCGGTTTAGGCACAGATGGGACTTTTGAGGACCTGACTGCACAAATGTTCCAATTTCGCGGCTCGCAAATCAAGGTCGGCCTACAAGCCAATTCGGGATCGCGACTGGCTCACCTGTTAATAAGCCATCTAGGCGAAACCGTGATTCGCGCCGTGCCATAGAGCATGTACGCCCATTCCGCCGCCGCATACTGACGCCAGCGATCGTCGTCGATACCGGCAAGTCCTGCACGGTTACCTGGCACGCCCACCCACCTTCTTCCACCCGTTTGTAAGAATAGGAGAACGGGTATTTGAATGGCAGGACATTGGAATGATCGGTATTCGGCGGCCATACAGAATCGAGAGTTTCGTCATGGAGCGGCTGGTTTTTCCGCCCCATCGGACTCGAACTGCGATCATGCTTGGCCTTTTCCACATCCTGCTGCTCCTGAGCCATGGCGGACGCGGCAGTTGCGGAGAGTACCGCCTGCGGTTGTAAGCGCCGCAGAGCCGATTTCCAGGAATTTTCTCCGCGTGAATGAATCTTTGTTGTTTTCGTTTCCACTGCCTTCACTCCCTTATGTGCCTTTACGTTTTTCCCGATTGCAAACCAAAACGGTGTAACACCCGCATGATTGATCCGTCCTACTCACTCATGCTTTGACCCGGTGGCTGTCGGCTTCTTCAAACTCCATCTCTCTTCCACACTGCAACTCGGCTACTGCAAATTACTTTCCACTCGCCCCGAGTGCGCATCGATTGCGACTGAATACAGTCACAATCATCGTTTGGCAATCCAGCGGTCGGAACTCCGCGCTCTGATTCTGCGATTGTGGTGCTCGACAAAACGACATCGAAGTCCACATCGTGTCAATTGCTTGACACTTAGGGGTCTGAGAATTCGCGATAACCACCATCCGAGTTTTTGCGTTGCGGGGGTATTTGGAACTGAAACTGCACCGTACATGAAAGCGCCAAGGCCAACTGTGTGATGAGAGGTTGCAATGCGAAGATTTATCGTTCCGGTTCTCTTGCTTATTTCGTGTACGGTTTGGCAGCGCGTTAATGCTCAAACAGTTCCTGACTTGAACGAGGATTCTGGATCGAGCGCTAATTCGAGCTCTGCTGGCGCACCTCACCCGACCGGAGATGATGATTCCCTAGATTGGCTGTTTCCCGTCACCAAGCTAAACCGGTCTTTGCCCAGTTGGTTCCGTATCGGTGGGGAATTTCGTGGTCGTCTTGAGGGCCCGACAGGAATCGGGTTCACCGGCACACAAGATTTTTATTACTTGGACCGCTTGCGCGTGAAGCTAGGGATCAAGCCTAAGGAGTGGCTGCTCTTCTATGGCGAAGTGCAGGATGCTCGTATTTTTTTCAATCATCACATCGCCAATGCCAATCCCTACGAGGATGAGTGGACCATGTGGCAGGCCTATCCTCAGCTAGGTAGTTCCAAGACAGGTTGGGTAGATGCCCTGGCGGGCCGCCAGGTTCTCCGTTTCGGCGATGAACGCTTAATCGGCCCATCCGAATGGCTTAACGTCGGTCGCACTTTCAATGTTGCGCGGGTTGACCTTCATCATCCGGGCTACGAAGTCAGCGTGTTCGCCTCTTCGGTAGTGCCCGGCGAAAACACCGACTTACACAATGCACTCCCGGGCAATAACATGTACGGGGTTTACGGAAGCTTCCAGAACATCGTCCCCAAAGCGAATTTCGAGCCCTACGTTCTGTGGCGCGTCGCGCCTAAGAGCGCTGAACTTCCCGAGACGCTTAACCGTGGCCACCTCAATGAAGTCACCATTGGTCTCCACTGGAAGGGTGATCTACCCGCCGGTTTCGAGTACGACACTGAACTTGACGGACAGACAGGCTCGCTCGGCGCAGCTTCGATTGCCGCGTGGGCGGGCTATGCCAGCGCCGGCAAGACATTTCGCAAGGTCGCCGCCGCGCCTCACGTTTTTCTCGAGGGCAATTACGCCTCTGGAACGAAAAACCCGAATGGCCACGAGTGGAATACCTTTGACCAGCTCTATCCTTCGAATCATGACAAGCTTGGCTTTGCCGATCAGGTCGGCCGCCGGAACGTTGTGCAGTTTCGAACGGGTGTCGAAGAAGAACCCACAAAAAAGTGGAAACTCAAACAGCAATTTGAGGGCTACTGGTTGGCCACTGCAAACGACAACTTCTACGCCAGCAGTGGAGCCATCGCGGTCTCCGCCCATCCGGGCGCGAGCCGCCACATCGGCAACGAACTCGATCTGGTTGCCGAATACGAGGTGAATAAAGGACTGAACTTTGGCTTTGGTTATGCTCGCATGTTCGCCGGACAATTTCTCACCACAACTACGCCGGGTCACGATTACAGCTATCCCTACGCGTACTTCGAATACAACTTTTCGAAATCCGGCTTTCACTTCCCCGTCACCGCGAATCGGCGGAACTAGGCGGTCAGCTACGGGCGATTGCCACCTTTAGGCCTCTCCATACCTTCCGCTTTCTCCGGCCAGCGAGGCTGCGAACCCCGCTGCTTGGAGATGGCGCCCCTCATTTGAGCGGCCAGAGGGACTTCAACCCTCCTCCACAACACGCTGCTCAGCACACACTTCCGAATTGCCGAAAATTACCGGCCAATTTATTGAATCGCTCTCTGCGAAACCAGGACTTGGATCACGAGAAGCCTGCAGATTGATCCCAATAGCGAAGGAAGCACATTATGCAAATAAAGACTCTTGCTTTCTGTTGAAGCTCTTGCGGCGACTCGTTGAACCGCTGCAGCCGTGGGGATTTCATCTCTAGCTCCGCCCGTAGGACTGTCGTGGAACATCGCATCGCCATGGGCGGCTTTACCACCGAAGTTTAGCAAATCTTGCCTTGCGGGCACTCGCGTCGGGAGAGTCGACGGGTCGCCCGGTGGTTGAAGCTTGTTGCCGTGATTGTGGATATTTCAGAGGTAACGGCCTGTTATCAGTAGCTATATCGGGAATAGAATGCGCACAGCGTATTTTTCGCTCCAGTTCCGAGCAAAAGCCCCGGAGGCGCCATGATTACCCCATACCCCAAGAAAGCGGGAGCGAACACTCTCGAAGAACTCGAAGATACGTTCTACGGCCATTGCCGGTATGGGGCGGAGGACCCTGTAAGGGCATCAATGGTGTTTCTTCCACGAAATCAAAGCGCGGAAACCCAACAAACATCGTTAACTCCGCGCTGCGGCAAGGTCGCAGTCTGACAACTGCCTAGCTCGCGGCAGGTTCGAACTGGTGCATGGCAAGGAGGAGTGTATGAGTCCTCGCAACGGCAGAGGATTTTTCCTCGCACTGACCATATTCATCTTGTCCGCCGCGACTGAGCTTTACCCCGCCGATAAGAACAGCCCTGAACCTTCACGCGATTCCATCATCCGCATCGTCACCCAGATTCAGCGGGCGGACTACGAAGGCGACCGCGCAACTCTGAAGCGCCTTCACGACGAGCTCACGCCCATCCCAGAAGACAACAGGCTGGCATCGCGGGTGCTCTACTGGCGTGGATTTTCCTTGTGGCGCAGAGCGATCAACGGTTTTAACGAATCCCCGACTCCAACTGATCTGGAAGAGGACCTCAAGCAGGCGGTCACCGATTTCAAAGACGCCATTGCCCGGGACCCTGCATTCGTGGAAGCTAAGATTGGAGCAGGCTCTTGTCTGGGCTACCTGATGTACTTGAGCCGGAAAGACCCAGCCCGAGTTCAGGAACTGCTGCAACAGTCGAGTCCGCCTTTGAAACAAGCCATGGCAACAGCCCCCGACAATCCTCGTCTGCTCTGGGTGCTCGGCCCCATTCGTTGGTCGTCGCCTCCAGAACGGGGAGGGGGTCAGGACAAGGCGTTTGAAATTTACAACAACGGATTGGAAGCAGTCCGCAACCATAAGCGCGACGTGGTTGATCCGCTGGAGCCCTCGTGGGGAGAACCCGAGCTGCTGATGAGTCTCGCGTGGTCGAATCTGAATCGAACCACGCCGGATTTGAACGCCGCCGAGCAGGACGCGCAGGCTGCCCTCAAACTGGTCCCTTACTGGCACTACGTTCGCGACATTCTGATACCCCAAATTCGAGCTGCCCAAGCCAAAGCCCTCCTCCCAGTTGCAGGTTCGGCGCTCGAGCAAACCCAGAACCAGCCGAATGCCAAACCCGCACAGTACTTTTTCGTACTGTTGAATCGTCCTGCCAGTGCTCCTCAACTTACCAAGGAAGCGGGCGAAAAGCTTCAGGAAGAGCACATGGCCAACATCCGCAAAATGACTGCCGAACACAAACTTGTGATAGCCGGGCCATTTATGGACGACACGGTACTTCGTGGCATCTTTGTGTTCCAAGCGGAGTCGGCGAGACAAGCACAGGAGTGGGCCGATAACGATCCGGCGGTGAAAGCAGGCCGTCTATCGGCCGAGGTGCATGGGCCGTGGCTCATTGACCCGAGCACCATTCACGATCCAGCCGGGTCTCCCGGATTCGAGCAGTACACGCTCGTTTTGATGAAGCGCAGCGACCATTGGAACCCGAATGTGCCGGAGTCTATCGACGAGATGAAGCAGCAGTCTGCTTTTTTCAAACGAATGACAGATCAGGGAAACATGGCTGTTGCCGGATTGTTTGCTTTAAGCGACCAAGGCGAGCTACGGGGAGTCGCCATCTTCCGCGTGGGGACCGAGCAAACTGCCAAGTTGACGCTAGACAATCCAACCGTCAAGGCTGGTCTGCTCAAGACTGAAATTCATCAATGGGGCACAGGCAAAGGAGTGCTGACGGCAGGACAGCCGATGCAATAATCGCTCAACCCTGCGCCAGATCGGTATTGATAAACGCTAAGTGCTGTGCTCCGGCACACTCTAAAAAGCGGCTCTCCCTTATAAGGAAACGAACGGGCACTCGGATGTCTCGGATTACAGGGCATCCCTTCGCCACTGTCCAGAAACGCTGTATCGGGCGCCCCCCCGACTTCCCAAACCTACCGGCCCACTACTATGGCCCATCCGATACCTGGGACTGGAGGTCGGCAAGGCGCTTGCCGATATTTCCGAGCAGCTCACGGAGGAGGTGAAGGTACTGGCCACGCTGCGGGAGGCAGTGGTGCTCGAGCGGAAGGAACTGGAGCAGCTCCATAAGATTGATGTGGCGGCAACGTCGCTCGATCAGATGGTGCAGGATTATGCGCGGGAAAGGCAGCGGGCCGAAGCAGAGATAGGCTCGCAAAGCCAGTCGTGGGAGGAAGAGTCGGCGCGAATGGAGCGTGAGCGCAAGGAACAGGACGACAATCTTAAGAAGCAGCGTCAGCGCGAGATTGAAGATTATGAGTATAAGAAGGCGCTCGAGCGGAAGAAAGCTCAGGACAAATATGAAGAAGAGATGCGCCTCGTGGAGAAGAAGAACCAGGAGCGTCAGGAGGCTCTGGAGAAAGGCTGGAAACAGCGCGAGGCGGAACTGAAAGGGCGCGAGGACGAACTGACGCATTTACGAAAGGAAGTGGAGGGTTTTCCAGCACGTCTTCAGAATGAGGCAGAGACCGCAGCGTTGCGGGTGCGGCGCGAGACGGAAGCCAAGTTCGAGCAGGAGGTGCTCGTTCTGAAGAAGGACGCAGAGACCGAAAAGCGGCTTGCTGAACTGCACGTGAGGACCCTGGAGGAAACTCTGGCCCGCCAGACTGCTCAGATCGTGACGCTCGAAAAACAACTGGTAGAGGCTAAGCAGCAGGTGCAGGATATCGCCGTAAAGGCGATCGAGGGAGCCTCTGGGTCGAAGGCGTTGTCACATGTAAACCAGATCGCCATGGAGCAAGCCAAGAATCGACCTCAGGGGTAACAGGACGGCCTTATCCCGGATCTGCTTGCAGACGCGCCGTGAAACCGAAGTTAGAGTGGAAAGCGTTTGTCTGAGCATTTTCACCGTTGGTATAGATAGAGCGCTGTCCCTGGATCTGTTGCCCAGCTTCGTTCGGTCTGGACCTGGCATAGACCCGTCCACAAACAAGAGATTTCCTCTACAGTAATTGTGAAAATACTCCTAAGCTCCATCTTGAAGAATAGCTCAGGCGATGATCCCGCTGATAACCAGCGCCTCCTGCTCGACGATGTCAGACGCGGAAGATGTTGGCAAGATCGTCGAGTGGAAAGATGATGGCATGGCCAAGACGACGAAGAAACCGAATCCGAAGATGCAGGCGTGGATCGAGGCGCGAAAGCGCCACCATTTGTCTCACGCCCAGGTCCACATGGTCCGCGAATTGGGGATGAACCCGGCGAAGTTGGGCAAGATCGATAACCACAAGCAGGAGCCGTGGAAGCTGCCCTTGCCGCAGTTTATCGAAGAGCTCTACTGCAAGCGGTTCGGCAAGACTTCCCCACAAGCAGTTCTGTCTATCGAGGAGCGATGCCGCCTCGAAGCAGCGAAGAAGGAGGAAAGGCGCACTGCCCGGTTGCGCGCCGTGGATAGCGCGGCAACCCGTGAAGCTCCATTTCGTTGAGGGGAACAGTCACGTGCAAACCCATCGGCGCCATTGGGGACGTTGGCCCGCGGCATGCTACATTCCGCGGTTCCCGACCGCGATAGTCTCGGGTGGCTGAAATGGTACGCGCGTGCCGAGAAAGACCATCGAAAATATGAAGAGTTGGCTATTTTCGTCAGTGAAACCGGGAATGCGCCGGTTACAGAAACTGTGGGCCCCTGCCGTTTGTCATCCGCCTATGCAGGCCTTAATGGTAGTTCGTTGTTCGAGTGCCAATTCATTCAACATAAACAAAATTGAATTTCCATTCTTCGCAATAGCCACCTTTCCCGGTTCCCGGCATTGGGCTGAAGCAGCTGAAGCATGCGCCTATTCGAGATGCGGTAGATATACGACAAGCGCGCCCTTGTGGACCCATGAACCACTTACGTTACATTTTCCCCAGTAAGCAATCTGCTGAATTCATTTCTGTATCCAAACTTTGCTTCCGGCATCAAAGTGGTTGCAGCACGATATCGCTGCAATAGGCAAGGAGTGATAAGGATGAATTCCAAGCAAGTGGTTCTCGTCACCGGCTCCAGCACTGGCTTCGGTAGACTGTTCACGGAAACCCTGGCGCGTAAAGGGCACACTGTTTTCGCCACGATGCGTGATCCCGGAGGTCGGAATGCCAAGAATGCCGCCGAAATACGCTCGCTTGCGCAAAAGGAGTCACTGCCAATCCACGTCCTTGAATTAGACGTGACCGACGATGCCTCGGTGGGCCGGGCTGTGGATGCCGCCGTCGCCAAAGCAGGACGCATCGATGTGGCTATCAACAACGCTGGCTATTACCTGGGGGGGCTGGCCGAAGCGGTGACCACCGAACAAGCTCAGCGCCTGATGGACACGAATTTTCTTGGCCCGGTGCGTGTAAATCGCGCGGTACTTCCGCACATGCGGCGCCAACACAGCGGCCTGCTCATGCACATCAGCAGCGGCGCCGGCCGCGTGGTTCTTCCTTCTGCGGGTTTCTATTGCGCCAGTAAATTTGCACTCGAGGCGCTGGCCGAGTCGTACAGCTACGAACTTGCCGCGCAAGGAATTGAATCTGTGATTGTCGAACCCGGGGCTTATGAGACTGCTGTCTTCGGCAACAGCGTAACGGCTGCCGATGTGGCTCGGACCAATACGTATGGCGCTGCCAAGGAGTTTCCGGCGAAGTTAAACGCGGCACTTTTATCCGCGGTCGGCAACGCTCAAGAAGTCGCGGACGCCGTTCTGCGGATTGTTGAAACTCCCGCGGGAGAGAAGCTGCTGAGATATCGGATTAGCGCCGCAAGCTTCGGTGTTGACGAGATCAACGCCCTCTCAAGACAAGTGCAAGCCAGCCTGCTAGACGCCTTCGGTATCGCTGCCGACACCAAATTCCTCAAAGGTAAAGCCGTCGGCTCCGTCTAGCTCTCGCTTGCACGAACAACCTTCTGGAGGGGCCGTCAACCGGTCAACATAAAGATTTGTTCTGACGTGGCGCCCCCCTGCCTTGCAAGCTCCAGTAGCGCAAGAGTGCGATCACTCGCGAGAAGTCGAGCAGTCAGGAATTCCCCACTTTTAGGAGTTACGGGCAATCAGGAAGTAATGCCTCCAGATTGGTCCCGATAAACGATAGATATCCCTATCATGACTGCCCCGAAGCAGAAGTGCGGGTTGGCAGATCTGTGGTCCGTGGAAGCTGCCCTTGGCGCAGTTTATCGAAGAGCTCTACTGCAAGCGGTTCGGCAAGACGTCCCCAGAAGCAGTTCTGTCTATCGAGGAGCGATGCCGCCTCCAAGCAGCGAAGAAGGAGGAAAGGCGCAGTGCCCGGTTGCGTGCCGTGAACAGCGCGACAACCCGTGAAGCTCCATTAGGTTGAGGGGAACGGTCAAGTGGAAAACCCCATCGGCGCCATTGGGGACGTTGGCCCGCGGCATGCTACATTCCGCGGTTCCCGACCGCGATAGTCTCGGGTGCCTGAAAGGGCACGCGCGTGCCGAGAAAGACCATCGAAAAAAGAAGAGTTGGCTATTTTCGTCAGTGAAAACCGGGAATGCGCCGGTTACAGAAACTGTGGGCCCCTGCCGTTTGTCATCCGCCGATGCGCAGGACTTAATGGTAGTTCGTTGTTCGAGTGCCAATTTATTCAACATACACAAAAATGAATTTCCATTCTTCGCAATAGCCAGCTTTCCCGGTCCCTGGCATTGGGCTGAAGCAGCTGAAACATGCTGAAGCATGCGCTTAGTTGACTGACTCCCATAAATATGGGAACGTGGCTCATGAAGACTACGTTAGAAATTCTCGATGCCATCTTTCGTCGCGCCAAGACGGTGGCGGCCGAGCGCGGGATTCCTTTTCGAGCGCTCGTCTCGGAGGCGCTGGCGGACAAGCTACGCGCCCAAGGCGATAGAGACAGCAAGCCCTGGATGAAGACGTTCGGCAAACTCCGTCACCTGCACAAGGAAACGGCCAGAATTAATCGCATCATGGAAGAAGAGTTCAACCAGGTCGAGACTGAGGATCAACAGTGATCCTGGACAGCAATGGATTGTCAGCCGTCGCCGATGGTGATGCGGCGCTGGAGCCGATCCTTCGCAAAGCAGCGGAGGTCGCCGTTCCGGTAATTGTGTTGGGCGAATACCGATATGGAATTCAGCAATCACGCGACCGGCAGCGCTACGAACAATGGTTAACCGAAACGATTTGCAACTACCGAGTACTCGATGTGGATGAAGAGACGGCCAACTCCTACGCTACTATTCGAACCGAACTCAAGAGAGCCGGAACACCAATTCCTTCCAACAACGTTTGGATTGCCGCGCTCTGCCGTCAGCATTCTTTCTCCCTCCTAAGCCGAGACCGCCGCAAAGTCTCATCCGCGTACGCCCCCACAGTCTTGAACCTCTGATTCCAAAATACGAAGGAATCGGCAAGGCCTACATGAGCCTCGCCGAGCGATATGACAACAAGGGGTTAGAGCTGATCTGTGATTATTTGGAAAGGGCTTCTGAAGTTTCCAAGCGCAAGCTCGCCAACATGATCGCCGGCAATGGTTCGCGCTCGACGCAATTGGAAATCGACGCCGTCGCTCAGCCGTCGAGAGAGCTCCAACTGATCGGTCGCTTAGCGGGCACGCTTGGTGCGCTGGTTTGATCTCTTCAATCCCGGCGATACGGCGAGAAGGAAAACCGTGTGAGAAGTCCGGCGGACAACTCGCCTCTGCAGAGCGCGACCACCGTATCCCATAAATTCTCCGGAATGTGTGCCTTTCGACGCCGGATGACGGGGTCCCACGGTGATCCATCGCTTGCGGCAAGTGTCCGCTAGCCTCCCTGTACTTGCTACTTGGCGCAACACCGCCATACTCTGCTCTTCCCCATGGCGCGACCGCAGCGTGGGAGGTTTTATGAAATAGCTTTAGAGTCAATTTCGACGGACCGAGATGACCGAGGCGGTGTAGCGATCGCCGCGCAGCAATGAGACGCTGTACTCGATGGCGATGCTTTGCATGTCGTAAGTTGTTTCCTTGATGACCAAAATGGGACTGCCCATTTCCGCTTCGAGGACCTGCGCTTCTTCGCCGGCCACTGCGGCTCCAATGACTTCCTCGGCCCATTGCAGTTTGCGCTTATAGATTTGCTCGAAAACGTGGTACAGCGATTGTTTCTCCAAGTCCTGCTTGTCGATTCCTGCGAAGATGCGCGCGGGAAGGTAGCTGGTTACCAGGGCGACGGGTTCGCCGTTGACGAAACGCAGGCGCTTGGCGCAGAAGACGCGTTCTCCGGGAGTAAGCTTCAGCGCCTGGGCGACTTCGAGTTCGGGTTCTATCAACTCCATGCTCAGTAGCTTGGCCGAAGGTACCAAGCCTCTGCGGCGCATCTCCTCGCTGAACCCGCGCAGTTGCTGAAAATTCCACGGGACACGTCCGGAGCCGATCACCGGCCGCTTGCCTTTCGCAACGACCAACAGCCCTTCCGAGCGAAGTTTCTGGAAAGCTTGCCGGACAGGCATCTTACTGATTCGGAGAAAACGCGAGATGTCGCCCTCCGAGCAGAACGTCTGGCCCTGTTTCAGCTTGTTCTTCTTGATGAGTTCTCGCACGTGATCCACGATTTGGACGTAATAGGGCACGAAACTGCTGCTATCGATGGTCAGACCGAGCTCGTCTGCGATTGGACCATCATCCGCGCCGCTCCGTTTGGGCATCATAAGCCTCCAATTCGTTGGACAACATTAACACATAATATACAATGTATATATGCTTTTAATTTTCGTAGAGTTCCATCTCCGCATCGTCTCCATAAATCGGTAAATTAGCAACTGCTAACTATAATGTTTAACATAGCTTAAGCTGTATCTCCATATCTTAGACCGCAACCTGCGAAATTGTAAGCTCTCTGATTTATCTTGACAACATATATGCATAAGAGGTTGATAGTGTTTGTCGGAAAATCGTCTGCTCGGAGCCTCACCTAATGATTCCCAGAAATGATCTCCGCAAATGTCACGGACGTATGGGTTGGGCGATCTTGATCGCCTTCACGCTTGTGCTTGCCGCACCTTCGAGTGTTCATGCCCAGGTGGAGTCAGGCTCCATTGTTGGGACAGTACGAGATTCTTCCGGGGCGGTGGCCGTCGGCGCGTCGGTCACCGTAACCAGTACTGAGACGAACATCGCGCGGCGGGCGACAGCCGATGCGATCGGAGAGTATGCAGTCACGCTGCTCAAAATCGGAACATACTCGGTCAGCGTCGAGCATTCGGGGTTCAAAACCTCCGTCCAGAAGAGGATCAAGGTGGATGTGAACCAGGTGGTTCGCATTGACGTGACACTCGCCCCTGGCGAGGTAGCACAGAAAGTGGAAGTAACGGCCGAGGAACCGCAGGTCGAGGCGGATACTTCTTCGATTGGCCAAGTCCTCGACGAAAACCGCGTCCATGAGTTGCCGCTGAACGGCAGGAACTTTATGTCGCTGGCCTATCTCAGTCCCGGCGTGAATGCCGGTCCGACGGGAAGCGTGCAGTCGGGCAACATCCCGGAGAATGAGCGCGACAACGGGGCCATCCAGGTGAATGGATTGACGGCCACGAATAACAATTATTTGCTGAACGGCTTCGACAATAACGAGCAGCAGATTGGATTTGAGCTGATCGAGCCTCCCCTCGACGCGATCCAGGAGTTCAAGGTTCAGACCAACACCATGGGTGCCGACATGGGAAAGGGCGGGGCAGTGGTGAACATCGTCCTGAAGTCGGGAACGAATCAGTTTCACGGTAGCGCATTCGAATTTCTACGGAACTCGGCGTTGGACGCAAAAAACTATTTCGATGATCGAACTCTGTCTATCCCGCCGTTTAAGCGCAATGATTTCGGCGGAACGTTCGGCGGGCCGATCGTCAAGGACAAGACCTTTTTCTTCGTCGATTACCAGGGAAGGCGCATCCGCCAGTCGCAGACCGACCTCTCGCTGGTGCCGACACTGCCCATCAGCACAAATCTCACAGGGAATGTCACGGATCCCCGGACCGGGCAAACCTTGACTCCGGCGCAGCTCGACCCGGCTAACGCGAATACGTCGAGCGGGCTTCCCACGTGTCCGAGCGCGAGCTTCGCCTCCTCCTGCCTGGATCCGGCCGCCTTGAACGTTATTGCGCTTTATCCCTCCCCCAACGCGAATCATGGCGGATACAATTTTCTTTCCAACCCGGTTTCGAAAAACAATCAAGACTCATTCGATGCCAAGCTCGATCAACAACTCACGTCGAACGACAGTTTTTTTGCGATGTTCAGCTACGGCAACGTGGATGCGCTGAAGCCAGACCCGTTGCCCGGATTGGCTGGAGGAGGCTCGTTTACCGGGAATATCAACAATAAGGCATTGATGGGCGGCCTCAGCTTTGTGCACATGTTTTCCTCGAATAAGATCAACGAGCTGAAAATCGGTTATACGCGTTATCTGGTGGATGCGGTTCCATTTTTCACCGGCCAGCCAATCGCAAGCCAATTGGGCATTCCGACCATGGACCCCGCAATCGGCGGGCTGCCAAATATCGCCGTCTCGGGCTTCAATTCACTGGGAAATGGAGACTGGTTCCCCGAGCGTCTGCACGAGAACAACTATCAGCTTCTGGATTCGTTCACCTACATCAAGGGGAAACATTCATTCAAGATGGGCGTCGACCTCCGTCGCCGAATGCACGGGTTTTTGCAGACCCAAAGTGGACACGGCGACTTATCTTTCACGGGACAATTCACCGGCAATTCGCTGGCGGATTTATTGCTCGGTTATCCCTATGCAGCTGCTGAGACGGGACAAAAGGGATTGTTCGGCATGAGATGGTGGGAGTTCGCCACCTACTTCATGGATGACTACCGGGTCACGCCGAAACTCACGCTAAACCTGGGTGTTCGCTACGACATCTACACACCGCAGGTGGAGGAATTCAATCGGCTGGCCAACTTCGATTTCACAACCGGAGTCTTCGTGCAACCAGGGGTGACGCCGGGCACAAGCCGGGCGGGCGACGTGGTCACGAATTATCACAATTTCTCACCCCGCATCGGTTTTGCCTACACGCCGTGGGATAGTAAGACCGTGCTGCGCGGCGGATACGGCATGTTCTACGATTTGCAAGCCACGCAGAGCGACGCCGAACTCGCCTACAATCCTACCGGGCTTTACGGTACGCAGAGCATACAGCTACCCGTGGGAGCAACGGCGCCGGTGTTGCGCCTTCTGACTGGTTTTGAAAATTCCGGTAACCCCTCGGGCGCTTTGCCGTTCCCAATCTTGAGCAAACCAAGCGGCCGCGCCAGCGCCGCTTTCTTTAACAATCCGACTACTTATATTGAAGAGTGGAACCTGAACATTGAACGCCAGCTCATGAAGGACACTGTATTGCAGGTGGGATACGTAGGTACCCACGGCGTGCATCTAGCACAGCTCAGGAATCTGAACCAGGCTACGCAGACCTTGGACTCAAACTTTACAACTTGCCCCGTGCCTACCGACCCTTCATGCGCCACGGGGCTACCCTCGAACTTCGGCCGTCCTTACTGGAGCACTGTTCCGAATATCTCCCAGATTCGAACCGAGGCTCACGATCTGAGTTCGATCGCTCACGCGCTGCAGGTACGATTTGAAAAGCGATTCTCCGCGAACTGGAGCATGCTGAATAGTTACACTTACCAGCACTCGATCGGTCAGTCAGAAGAGAATGAGTGGGCCGAGCCGCAAGATACTTATAACCTGCGGGCCGAGCGCGGCAGCATCGCTCCGGATTATCGTCACCAGTTCAGTTCGGCGTGGTCTTATCAATTGCCGTTTGGACCGGGACAGCGGCTGTTCAATGGCGGCGGACCCCTCCACTGGATTGCTGGAGGCTGGCAGTTGAATGGCATTATCACCCTATATTCGGGCCAGGCTTTCACTCCTTATCTGTCGTTTGACCCCACCAATACTGGCTCGGGAGGGCCGCGCCCAGACGTCGTCGGCAACCCCTACGATTTCTCCACCGTCACCGGATTCGGAGGAGCAGCGCTTGCTCCGGGCGATCCATGCTACGGAGTTACTCACCAGACCGTGAATTGCTGGTATAACGCCGGGGCTTTTGCGTTGCCACCACTGGCTGTGGTCAATGGGGTTACGCAGACTTTTGCGACTCAGTTTGGCAACGCGGGCCGCGGAATTTTGCGCGGGCCGGCGGTTTACAACACGGACTTCTCGGTCTTTAAGAACTTCCAGTTCAGCGAAAGGACGAACTTACAGTTGCGCGCCGAGATTTTCAATCTGTTCAATACCCCCGAATTCGCGCCTCCGGTCAACCCGGCGGTGGACGCAGTTCCCCCATCCCTGTCAAGTACAGTGAACACGTCACGGCAAATCCAGCTCGCGATGAGAGTGACGTTCTAGGCTGTTTAACTCCATCGCTGTTGCAACTTTGTTTACAGCATGGTTGCAACGGCAGCAGAGACAGGCCCAGAGAATTCGGGCCGAGAAATCAAGCGAGTGGGAATCATGCAATATTGCCGGAGGGCGTGATGTCGATTAAGAATTGTCGCTGGCTACGGTACGGAACCCTTGCAATTGCGGGACTGATAGTCTCGCGGTTGCCACTGATGGCGCAGCAATTATCCCATTCGGCATCGCCTTCGCAGCAGAAGAACTCTGCCAACACGGAAAGATCGGTAGCGCAAAAACTGCCCGCAGTCCATCTAGATGGAACCTATTTCACTCGCGACGGCAAACGGTTTATCCCTGTTGGCGCGCACTGGGTACCGGCCAAAGCCGCGATGCAGTGGCCGGTGCAGTGGGATCCTAAGGATATTGAAGCCGACTTTGCGAAGATGCACGAACTCGGCTACAACGTCACCCGCTTCGACATGATGTGGGCCTGGTTCGAGCCGCGTCCCGGTGATTATAATCCAGTGGCCTTTCAGCAGCTCGACTACCTGGTCTCGCTCGCTCACAAGTATCAAATTTATTTACATCCCAGCTTGTTCATCGGCGGCGAAGTCGGCGAAGCATACTGGGATGTGCCATGGCGGCATGGACGCCATCCGCATGCGGACCCGGAGATGTTGCGCTTGGAAACGAATCTGGCCGCCGAGTTCGGACGGCGCTACGCGAATGAGAGCGGGATCATCGGCTGGGATCTTACCGACGAGCCGCCGTTCTGGATTGTCGGCGGCGGGGCGACCACCGACGCCATGGCCATCAACTGGACTCGCCTGATCATCGACGGCATTCGGGAACACGACAAACTCCATCCCATTGTGGCCGGAACCAGCGGCGAAGAAATTACCCACGGGCCGTTCCGCGCCGATAATGTCGCCAAGTTTGCGGACTTCTTCAGCGTGCATCCGTTCACGCTGTATGCTCCCGACTTGTTTCCCGACGCGCTGCTTTCCGCGCGTGGCACGTACGGAGCGGCTTTTGAGATCGCGCTCTCGCAGGGGGCAGGGCGTCCCGTGATGATTCACGAGATGGGCGCTTCCTCCGCCCAATTTTCCCCGGAGCGAATTGCTTCCTACGATCGGGCCCAAATCTATTCGGGCTTGGGCGCGGGCAGCATCGGCGTGGACCTGTGGTGCTACACCGACGCATCTCCCGAACAGTTTCACAAAGTTCCTTACCTGCGTACTCCGCAGGAAACCGGGTGGGGTATGACAACGTGGGACCGCCAGGACAAGCCGCTGGCCCGGGAGTTCAAGAAAATTTCCCAGGTGGTGGGCCAACTTGATCTCACCGGCATCTCGCCGGCGCCAGCCGATGTAGCGATTGTGATTCCGGATGAGTGGTCGAAGCCTCACGGAGACTTCTCCCATTTTGGCCTGACCGGCCCTGAAGTTACTCCGTATGTTTCGACCTCCGACGGCGATGCGATGCCCGGCCGTCCGCAACCGGATGTGAGCAGCGCGAACCGTTGGCTGATGGGTTCGGCGCTGAACTCGTTCATCCTGGCGCGCCGCGCTCATCTGAAAGCCGATTTCCCCCGCGAGTATGCGGATTGGGCCAAGCGGCCGATGTTGTTCATGCCCTCCCCGATTACCGGCACGTCTGATCCTTTCCTGGCGCATGTGCACTCCGATTTTTATGAGAAGGCAAAGCAGTACGTCGAAAATGGCGGATTTCTGTATGCGTCCGTGGCCTCTGATGGCGCGGTTCCCGAAATGGCTTCGCTTTTCGGCGCACGCATCGTCGATCGCGCCCCGAGCGCCGAAGTCACGTTGAAGATCGTGGCGCCTTTTGGCGACTTGAAACCGGGCGACACTTTCCACTACATGGTGCCGACGCAGACCATCGAGTCCTGGGGCACGATTTTAGAAGTCACCACCGGGAAAGTGATTGCTGTGGATCAGGAGAACCGCCCTGCACTCGTGGCGAATACTTTAGGCCGTGGGAAAACTCTGTTGAGCGCGTATCCCCTCGAGCATTATCTGGCGAGCGTACCAGCAGCCTTTGATCAGGCCGAGAACACGCACCGCATCTACGAAGCCTTCCGCGACTGGGCAGGGCTTAAGCCGGCATTCAGCAGCGACCAGCCGTCGGTTGAAGTGTCCGCGCTGAGCGGCGCTCACCGCGGCTACGCTGTGCTGGTCAATCACAACCCAGAGACGCAGAACGTAACGGTATTTACGACTTTGGGTGCGCATTCTGTCAGCAGAATTACGCCTGAAGGAGCGAAGCCAATTCAGATGGATGGATCGAGTTGGAAAATGGAACTCGGCCCGTACGAGGGCGCGATTGTAGAGTGGAAGTAAATAGAAGGGTTGGATTTTTCGGAGACGTATGGTCGGAGCGGTCGATATTGGCGGAACGAACATTGCGGTCGGGATCGTGGATCCCGAAGGCAAAGTATTGGCCCGGCGCGAAACAGAAACACAGGCGGATGGACCCTACGAGAGTGCGCGTGATCGCATCGTGGCCATGCTGAAAGCGTTGGTGGACGAGACTGGGATCAAGCTGCAAGGCATTGGAATCGGTTCGACGGGGCCGGTGTATCCGCTGACCGGAGAAATCGGCGACGTGAATTTCTTTCCTCATTGGCGCGGGCAAAATCCCGTGAAGGATGTGCAGAAAATATTCGGCGTGTCCGTCGCACTGGAAAACGACGCCGATGCCGCCGCCCTGGGTGAGTTCGGTTGGGGAGCGGGAAAAAATAAGTCGCGGCTGATTTATGTGACGGTGGGGACTGGCATTGGCGCTGGAATCATTCTTGACGGAGAAGTCTACCGTGGGGTGGACCAGGCGCATCCCGAAATTGGCCACCACGTGATCGATAGTTCCGGCCCGCTTTGCCTGTGCGGCTTCCGCGGATGCTGGGAATCCCTGGCGGCGGGTCCGGCAATGGTCAGCTGGCTCGAAAGCAGTGCCCCAGCGGACTATTCACATCGTGCTGGGCTGACCGCGAAGCGAATCTGCGAACTGGCTCGCGACGGAGATGAATGGGCGCAGCGCACCGTGGAACGGGAAGCGCATTATCTTGGTTTGGGTCTGGCCAACCTGGTCAGCATGTTCGTCCCCGATGCGATTGTGTTGGGCGGCAGTGTCATGAAGAGTGCCGACCTCCTATTGGAGGGCATCGGCGAGGTCATTGCTACCAGCTGCCGCTTCGTTCCTTACCAGCAGACAGAGTTGACTCTGGCTTCCCTGGGCGAGAGTAGCAATCTTATCGGCGCGGCCAGAGTCTGGTACCACCGCTTTGGGGCGACTGGAGGACAGAGTGTCAGTTAACTTTTCGGTGGTCGAAGGCGAATATCTTCTGGATATTCTCGATCAACCCAGAGCGCTGGAGAGCACGCTCGCCAGCTTGGAAGAACCGAAGAAGCTGCGTGAACTGGCTGCACGTCTGCAGAGGGGAAAGTTCAAGACGGTAGTCCTGACTGGCATGGGCTCGTCGTTCCATGCTCTTCATCCCTTACATCTGGAACTAATCAATCAAGGGTTGATGGCGATGATGGTCGAGACCTCTGAATTGGTCCACTACAAGAGTCGCCTGTTTGATCCCAAGAACTTGATCGTGGCGGTCTCGCAGTCGGGGGAAAGCGCGGAAGCTGTCCGGCTTCTTAAAGCCAACCGTGGGAAATCGCCAGTGGTTGCGATTACCAACACACTGGGCAGCCCGCTGGCAACCCAGGCGGACGCAACAATCCTGACGCAAGCGGGGAGGGAATTTTCGGTGTCGTGCAAGACGTATCTGACCGCGCTTATGGCTTTGAAATGGCTGGAGGATATTCTCTGTGAACGCGACCTGCGCCGCAGCGTCCGGGAACTGAACCAGGCGGCGCCGGCGGTTCATTCCTACCTGGCGGAATGGAAGAATCATGTCCAAAGTCTCGCCCAGATGCTGAAAGGAATTCGGCACCTCTTCCTGGTGGGAAGAGGATCGTCGCTGGCTGCCGTCGGCACTGGCGCGCTCATCGTGAAAGAGTCCGACCACTTTCATGCGGAAGGCATGAGCAGCGCCGCGTTTCGCCACGGTCCTTTCGAAATGTTGAGCGAAGAAACGTTTGTGCTGGTTTTTTCCGGAGACAGCAAGACCCGTAATCTGAACCGGCGCCTCCTGAAAGATGTTCGCGAACAGCAGGCGAGAGCCGAGTTAGTGACGGAGCGTGCCTCGTTCGCACCATGCAACCTGGCGCCCGCGCCCCGGTCGATTCACCCCATCCTTGAAATCCTTCCCCTGCAGATGATCACTCTGGCATTGGCCGCGCAAGCAGGGCGCGAACCTGGTCGATTTCAATTGGCGTCAAAGGTCACAACCACGGAATAAGGCGGTCGGTCGAAGGGAAATATCTTTATGCCACGAAACCGGTACATGGTCGGCATTGTCTTCCTGACATTCTTCGTGATGTCGCTGCTGACCAACATTCTCGGGCCGATCGTTCCCGACATTATCAGCAGCTTCAATGTCAGCTTGGCGGCCGCCGCTTTGTTGCCTTTCTCTTTCTTTATTGCCTACGGAGTGATGTCGATTCCCGCCGGATTTCTGGTGGAGCGCTTTGGGGAAAGGCCAGTGATGCTCGTGGCCTTCTTCGCCGGAACCGTGGGGTCGCTCAGTTTCGCGGTGCATCCCAGCTATGGAGTCGCGGTCATTTCGCTTTTCGTCATGGGGTCGGGAATGGCCACCCTGCAAACCGCGATCAATCCACTGTTGCGGGTATCGGGCGGGGAAGAGCATTTCGCCTTCAATTCCGCGTTTGCGCAGCTGATTTTTGGAATCGCTTCGTTCATCAGTCCATTTATTTATTCGTACCTGGTTTTGAATCTTGGCCGGGCGACGAATCAGAATCTCGTGCTGACAGTTCTGGGAAAGATAACGCCACCTGCCCTGCCTTGGGCATCGATGTACTGGATATTCGCAGTCTTCACGCTCGGGATGATCGCCGTCCTGTTTTTCAGCGCTTTTCCCCGGGTTGAGCGCAGCGCCGATGAATCGGCGGGATCGTGGAAGATGTATGGCAGCCTATTTCGCAAGCCGATGGTCTGGGCCTTTTTCGCATGCGTGTTCGCCTACGTCGGCTCCGAGCAGGGAACCGCCGACTGGATTTCAAAATTCCTCGCTACCTATCACGGCTACGATCCGCACACCACCGGCGCAACCGCCATTTCTTGGTTCTGGGGACTGCTGACGGCCGGTTGCTTTATCGGGATGGGATTATTGAAGATTTTCGATAGCCGGCATGTATTGATTGGCACCTGCACCGGGGCGCTCTTGTGTCTGAGCGCTGCATTGTTCGGACCGGCGAGGGTCTCGGTAATCGCGTTTCCCGCGATCGGGCTTTTCGCTTCGGTGATGTGGCCCATCCTGGTCTCGCTGGCGCTGAATTCCGTTTCCGAACACCATGGCTCTTTCGCGGGAATCCTGAGCACTGGAATTATGGGCGGCGCAGTGGTGCCCGTCATCATTGGCCGCATTGGAGATCACTTTGGTCTGCGCGCCGGCATTGCATTTCTCTACCTGACCTTCGGATGCGTTCTAAGCGTCGGCTTTTGGGCAAAGCCCATCATTACTAATGCAACTGTGATTCTCAAGAGAACCGCAGCACAACCTGCGAGCTAGAGTTCCGAGGGAGAAACCGATGTCGAGATCACGCCGAATTTCATTGATCGCAATTGTTCTGCTGACGGCTTGCGCATGGTGCCAAAAGGAATCCGGGGAAAAAGAAACAAAGGCTATCCCCTACCTGAAACTATCGACGCCGCGGCACGTTCTGGCTACCGCACAAACGTGGGAAGGGAACGAATTCCCGCACACCATGTCAGTTCTGGAAATGAAACGAAGCGGATACCGCTATTGGGGCTGGTACGGCTTGAACGAGGGGCGGGGCATCGGGCTGGCACGCAGTAACGATCTAGTGAATTGGACGAAGTACGATCAGAATCCGCTGTGGAACAACGCGCGCTGGCCTTCGGTCCTCGCCAAGGCTAATCGCAAGGATAAGGGCCTTCTGTACTTCGCCATCACGCGGGAGTACGACACGCCGAGCAGCCACATCGTATTGGCGACTTCGCGCGATGGAATTCACTTGCGGGAAGAAAAAATACTGGTGCAAGGCGTCCCTGACCAGCGCAACCAGAATCCGAATTTGTTTCGCGATCCGCGCTCCGGACGTTTCTACCTCACGTTTTACCGAGGTAACGACCGGGACCACTTCGAAATCATCAGCAAGAGCGCCGATTCCATCCTAGACCTGGATAATGCACCCGAAAAAGTGCTGCTGAAATCGGATGCCACAGTGGCGGCTCCCACGCTTCTTTATGTGAAAAAGACGAAGAACGCCGAAGGGAAACGCAGATGAACTTACTATCTGGCGACCGAAGTTTATCCGCATCGCTACACCGATAACCCCGTGGGCGAGTGGCAGGTCAAGGTCTTCTTCGGCGACAGTCCCGATGGCGACTTTCAGCCGGTTGAGGGCGATCCGGTGATGTCAGGGCAGCGCGCCTGCCTCTTCCAACATGTTTTCAAAGGCCGGTTCTACGGCTACGACTGCCATCTAGACTCGCTCGATCACTGGATGCTGGAAGAAGTTGAGGCTCCG
>Ga0185299_10001728_pt1 | contig 38976 bp, 3 predicted proteins | sample PaiPotPPA55metaG_FD_128002 | JGI IMG/M metagenome (GOLD analysis project Ga0185299, IMG submission 128002) | Iron sulfur acid spring bacterial and archeal communities from Banff, Canada, to study Microbial Dark Matter (Phase II) - Paint Pots PPA... ...
GAGCGTGTTGGCCACCTCGGCGGGCTCGACCCGGTGGCCGCGCACCTTCACCTGATCGTCGATCCGGCCCAGGAATTCGAGTCCGCCGTCGGGCATCCGCTTGGCCAGGTCTCCGGTCCGGTACACGCGGGTGCCGTCGGCCAGCAGCGGGAAGCGCTCGGCATCCAGGTCGGGCCGTCCCAGGTAGCCGCGGGCCAGCTGGCCGCCGCCCAGATACATCTCGCCGACCTCGCCGGCCGGCACGAAGCGGTGGTTGGCGTCGAGCAGGTGCACCTGCGAGTTGAAGGCCGGGACACCGATCGGCACGGCCGCGCGCTCGCCGTCGCGCACCGGGTCGAAGGTGTAGGCGGTGATGCCGATCGTGGCCTCGGTCGGGCCGTACTCGTTGATGATCCGGCAGTCCGGCCCGAACATCTCCTGCGCCCGCGCGGCGACCTCGACCCGCAACTGCTCGCCGACGACGACGATGCTGCGGAAGCCCTTCGGCTCGATGTCGAGGCGGCCGATCAGCTCCAGGTGCGACGGCGTCAGATTGAGCATCGTGGCGCCGGACTCCTCGAGCAGCCGACGCAGCGTCAGGTGTGTCGGCTGGTCCCGGACCAGGACGACCGTTCCGCCGCTCATCAGCGGCAGGAAGATCGAGGTGCCCGAGACGTCGAAGGACAGCGACGTCAGCAGTGGCAGCCGAGTGGTGGCGTCGACCTCGAACTCCTCGACGCCCCAGTGGAGGTAATTGAGCAGGCTGCCGTGCTCGATCTGCACGCCCTTGGGCTTGCCGGTGGAACCCGACGTGTACAGGACGTAGGCCAGGTCGTCCGGCTCCAGTTCGGCGTCCTGCGCGGTGGTGGGGGGCGCCGTGGGCAGCTCGTCCAGGCTGATCGCCTCGCAGCCCTCCGGACGGTAGTCGCGGGCGTCGTGCGGGGCCTGTACCAGGCAGTATCGGGCACCCGAGTCGGCCAGCAGGCCGGACAGCCGCGCGTCCGGGTGCTGCACGTCGAGCGGCAGATAGGCGGCGCCGGTGCGCAGGATTCCCCAGATTCCGGCGATCGCGGCGGGTGTGCGCTCGGCGAGCACGCCGATGATGTCGCCGCGGCCGACGCCCCGGGCCCGCAGCCGCGCCGCGATCGTGTCCGCGCGCAGGCTCAACTCGCTGTAGGTGACGTCGCCGTCGGGGCCTGCCAGGGCGATCGCGTCGGGGTTGAGCTCGACCTGGTCGCGGAACAGCTGGAGCAGGGTGCGCGACGAGGGCAGCTCCCGGTCGGTCTGGTTGGCGGCCGGCTCGCGGTCGGCCAGCGGGCTGAGCGCCTCCACGATCTGGTCGAGTAGCGCGTCCATCCGCTCGCCGGCCCCCGGCACGTCCCGCCAGTTGAGGACGATCTCGGTCTTGCCGGAGCTCTCGATGAGGTCGATTCCGGGCGGCGCCGACGGACCGGACCCGCCGAGGATGTACACCGTCGAGGCCCGGAACGACTCGGCGCTGTACTCGGCCAGGTCGGTGGAGCCCATGCTGGTGACGAACGCGGTGCCCATGTAGCGCCGCTTCTTGCGGGCGTCGGCCTCCATACCGTCGGAGAAGATGCGGATCACCGGCAGCGGCATCCGCAGCAGCCAGGAGTCGGTGCGCAGCCCGAACTCGCGGCGATCGGAGAGCGCGGTCAGCAACTCCTGGTGCACCTGCTCCCAGCCGGTGCCGGATTCGATGTCGAGGTTGACGGCCAGCGACAGCCAGCCCGTCGTACGCAGGTCCGGCTGGTGGCGGCGCAGGTCGACCGGGACGAAGAAGCGGCTCTTGTCCACATCTGGATTCGCGGAGGCGATGGCGGCGACCACCTTCGCGGTGATCGCGGCGTGGTTGCCCATGACGGTGCGGCGGCGCCAGATCATGCCGTGCCTGCCCGGGGTTAACGGCGCCATCGTCGAGGCCCACACCGGCTTGCCCAGGCCGTGCTCGATGGGCGGCAGACCGGCGGGCAGCAGGTGGTTCAGGAACTCGCCGGTGTTCCAGTCGGACGGCGCGCCGAGCGGCTCCTCACCGCGCAGCGTCCGGAAGACGTCGGACGCCCAGACCAGCATGCCGCGCGCGTCGGTCACGCCGTGGAAGCCCCGGAAGACGAGCTGAATCCGCTGCTCCGTCCCGTAGGCGCTTCCCGCGGCCGGCTCAGCGGGCCGCTCTCGGACGAACAGGACCTCGAAGGTCGGCCCGCCGTTGTTGAGCGTGGTGTGCAGCGCGGGGTGGGAGAACATCGCCTGTCCAGGCTCGAGGTCCACCACGCGCACCACCGGGGCGATGCCGCTGTCGATCCAACGCCGCCGCTTCCGGTGCAGCCGGGTGCCGGGGCACACCTCGGCGGTCTTCTCCACGGCCGCCGCGAGAACCTCGGGGGTGAGGTAGCCCTCGCCCTCGAAGACGTGTTGGCAGACATTCGGGACGCCCATCCCGACGTAGGTCCACTCGTCCGGACCGATACGTCGAGAGTACGGCGAGGCAGGGGTTTTCATAGCGTCCTCCTGAGCCGAGATGCCGGTTACGGCAGGGTGATTATCGACGTCGGCCGTCGAACGACTGTGGACAGTCGGCGTCCGCGAAGTGAATCGCGACAGCTGGCGCAGCTTACTGATGAACCCTCTGCCGCGACATGTTGCAAGTCGGACTATCATGAATGCCGGCTCACCGCGATGTTTCCTTTAACAGCGAAGGAAAGCACCTGACATGAACTCCGAGACCTCGTCCCTTGACCTGAAACCCGGACGGCCCGGCGCCCTGCTCGAGGGCGGCCCGGTCGATCTCCCGGCCGACCTGCGCGAGCAGCCCGTCGACGGGCCAGACTACAAGATCAAGCTTCCGTACAACGGCGGCTACGAGCACTTCGAGCGCACCGACGAGGACGCCGACGGCCTCGACGGGCGTCCCCGCCGGATCTACCGCTGGGTGGGCCGGACCCGGGTCGCGGAGTAGCCCGGCTGCGTGAACCGCCTAGGACGGCGTTCAACTGCGGATTCGCCGCACTTGAACGCCGTCCTTCGCGTTGCGGCCCGGGAATCATCGTTCTCCACGATTTCAACTGAGGAATTCCGCAGTTGAACGAGTCAGGTTTCGGGAGGCGCCGCCGGCGAGGGTTGCGTGGCTTCCGCCCCGCCGCTTAGTGTCCCGTTGAACGTGATTCGCGTTCTGTCGTATCTCTGCAGCCCCTACATATAAGTCACGCGGTTCCGGCATATCCGCAGGGTCATGGAAAAGCTTAAGTCGAGCTATCAGGGAATGGCGACTGAATGTCGAACGAGGAAAAGCTCCGTGATTACCTGAAGCTGGTCACCGCGAATCTCCAGCAGACGCGCCGCCGGCTGCGGGACGTGGAGGACCGCGGCAGGGAGCCGATCGCGATCATCGGCATGGGCTGCCGGTTCCCCGGGGGTGTGCGGGATCCGGAGCAGCTGTGGGAGCTGCTGGCGAACGGAACCGACGCCGTCTCCGGGCTCCCCGGCACGCGCGGCTGGGACCTGGACGGCATGTACGACCCCGACCCGGCCCACCCCGGGACCTCGCACGTTCGCTCCGGCGGATTCGTGCGGGACGCGGGCGAATTCGATCCCGGATTCTTCGGCATCAGCCCGCGTGAGGCCCTGGCGATGGACCCGCAGCAGCGGCTGCTGCTGGAGACCTCGTGGGAGGCGCTGGAACGGGCCGGTATTGATCCCGGATCGCTACAGCGGACGTCGACCGGCGTGTTCGCGGGTGCCAGCCTCTCCGGGTACGGCAGTGCCCTGACTGACGGCGACGGCAGCCTCGAGGGCCACCTGCTCACCGGCACCGCGAACAGCGTCATCTCGGGCCGGGTGGCGTTCAGCTTCGGTCTCGAAGGCCCGGCCGTCTCGGTCGACACGGCCTGCTCGTCATCGCTAGTCGCTCTGCACCTCGCGGTTCAGGCTCTGCGCTCCGGTGAGTGCGGCCTGGCGCTGGCCGGAGCCGTGACCGTGCTCGCCAGTCCCACGTGGTTCATCTGGGGAAGCAAGCAGCTCGGACTCGCCCGCGACGGCCGCTGCAAGGCGTTCTCGGCCGACGCCGACGGCATGGGCCTGTCCGAAGGCGCGGGCATGCTCGTGCTCGAACGCCTCTCCGACGCCCGCCGCCACGGACACGAGGTTCTGGCGGTTATCCGGGGCAGCGCGGTCAACCAAGATGGCGCCTCTAACGGACTGACAGCCCCCAACGGACCTTCCCAGCAGCGCGTGATCCTGGCGGCGCTGGCCGGCGCCGGGCTGACTCCCGACGACATCGACGCGGTCGAGGCGCACGGCACCGGCACGGAGCTCGGCGACCCGATCGAGGCTCAGGCGCTGCTGGCTGCCTACGGGCGCAACCGGGACCCGCGGCGTCCGCTGTGGACGGGCTCGGTGAAGTCCAACATCGGCCACACCCAGGCCGCGGCCGGCGTCGCCGGAATCATCAAGATGGTGCTGGCTCTCCAGCACGGACTGCTGCCGCGCACCCTGCACGCCGACGAGCCGTCCCCGCACGTGGACTGGTCCGGCGGCAGAGTAAGGCTGCTGACCGAGGCGGTCGAATGGAGCGCCACGGAGGACCGGCCGCGCCGAGCGGGAGTGTCGTCGTTCGGGATGAGCGGCACGAACGCGCACGTCATTCTTGAGGAGAACCCGGCTGATGTCTGGCCGTCGGGTGCGGAGGACGACGAGGCCCCCGCGGAAGTCGAGATTCCCGAGGAAATTCCGGCGGTACTGCAGGGAGCTCCGTCCGCGTGGTTAGTCTCAAGCCGGTCCGCCGCCGGGCTGCCCGCACAGGCCGGCCGACTCGCCGCGCACCTCGCGAGCCGGCCCGACCCGGCCGACGTCACCGACATCGGCTGGTCGCTCGCAACGACGAGGTCGACGTTCGAGCACCGCGCGGTGATCCTCGGCGCCGATCTCAGTGAGCTGACGTCTGGCCTTTCGGCGGTGGCCGCCGGAGATTCGTCCCCCGGCGTGATCTCGGGAGTCGTTCCGCCTGGTGGCACCAGCCGGGTGGGTTTCCTGTTCGCCGGGCAGGGCGCGCAGCGAGCCGGAATGGGTCGGGAGCTGTACGGCGGGTCCCCGGTCTTCGCAGCGGCATTCGACGAGGCGTGTGTCCTGCTGGAGGCGGAGCTCGGGCTGCCGATCCGCGACGTCGTACTCGGCGCGGATCGGCAGGACGCTGAGGCCGAGAACGACCCGCGCGCGGACCAGACCGTCTTCGCGCAGGCTGGATTGTTCGCGGTCGAGGTCGGTCTGGTAGCCGTGCTGGCGGCTGCCGGGATCGTGCCGGACGCGGTGGCCGGCCACTCGGTGGGCGAGATCGCCGCAGCCCACGCCGCCGGAGTGCTGAGCCTGGCCGACGCCTGCCGGCTCGTGGCAGTGCGCGGACGGCTGATGCAGGCACTGCCCGGGGGCGGCGCGATGGCCGCCATCGAAGCCACCGAGGCTGAGCTTGCCGCAGCGATCGATGGCGTGGACGGCGTAGAACTGGCCGCCATCAACGGGCCTACGTCGGTGGTTGTCTCCGGTGACGCCGGGGCGGTCGACCAGGTGGTTGAGACGTGGCGCGAGCGCGGCCGCCGCGTACGCCGACTGCGCGTCAGCCACGCGTTCCACTCGGCTCGGATGGACCCGGCGCTCACGGAGCTGGCCGCTGTGGCCGCCGCTGTCGAGCACTCGGCGCCGACGACCACGTGGGCCGGAGCCCTGACCGGTGAGCTGATCACCACCGCGGATCCGGGCTACTGGACCGAGCAGGCACGTCGGCCGGTGCGGTTCGCCGACGCCGTCGCCACGTTGGCCGACGAGGGAGTCTCGGTGTTCATCGAGATCGGCCCGGACATGACCTTGTCGGCGCTGGGACCGGCCGCGCTGGCTGGCTCCTCTGCTGAGCAGGCATCCACCGCCGTCTTCATCCCGATGCTGCGGCCGAAGACTGCCGTCCCGGAATCGGTGCTGACCGCCTTCGCCCGCGTGCACGTCCACGGTGTCGCAGTGGACTGGGCCGCCGTGCTTCCCGCCGGACGACGCGTGTCGCTGCCGACGTATGCCTTCGCGCTCCAGCGTTTCTGGGCCGTGCCCGAGCCGTCTTCCGGCATCGCGACCGGAGACAGCGCGGGCAATGAGGCCGAGCAGCGTTTCTGGGCTGCGGTTGAGACCGGCGACCTGACCGCCCTGGCCGACGCGCTCGGTGTGCATGGCGCAAGTCCGCTCGCCGACGTGCTGCCCGCACTGTGGGAGTGGCGGCAGCGGGTGAGCCACGAGGCGGTGACCGCTGGTTGGCGATACCGGATTACCTGGGAGCCGGTCGCCGATTCGGGTCCGGCTCGGCTGTCTGGAACCTGGCTCGTGGTGTGCGACGAGGCTGCTGGCGGCTTGAGCGCCGAGTGCCTCGCGATGCTCATTGCCAGGGGAGCAGAGCCGATTGTCGTCGAGCTGATAGCCGATCAACTCGACCGCGAGGCCCTGGCGTCCCGGATTGCCGAGTCCGCGCCTATCGCCGGTGTGCTCTCGCTCCTGGCGCTGAACGAGACTCCCCGTCACGACTTCCCCGAGGTTTCCGCTGGGCTGGCCGGAACCCTGACGCTGGTTCAGGCACTCGGAGACGCCGAGATCCAGGCCCCGCTGTGGGTCGTGACCCGCGCGGCGATGACGACCCGGCCCGACGAAGCGTCGGCCGGACCGCTGCAAGCGCAGGTCTGGGGCATGGCCCGCGTCGTGGCGCTCGAACACCCCGACCGCTGGGGCGGCCTGATCGACCTGCCCGCCGCCACCCTCGACGAGCTCACGGCTGGTCGGCTGGCTGCGGTGCTGGCCGGATGCGGCGAAGACCAGGTCGCGATCCGCGGCGCCGGAATCCTCGGCCGCCGCCTGGTCCGGGCGTCGCTGGCCCGCGACGGCGTCGGACGCTGGACGACTCGCGGCACCGCGCTCGTCGTCACCGGCGACGCGGGCACGATCGGTGAGACGACGGCTCGCTGGCTGGTCGGGCGCGGCGTGCGGAACGTGGTCTTGGCAGGCCGATCGGGCGTGGACGCGCCCGGCGTGGCAAGGCTGGCCGCGGAGTTGGCCGGCGCCGGCAGCACGGTCAGCATCCTCACCGCGGATTTCGCTCGGCGGGACGAGAAGACGGCACGACTGCTCGACCGGATCGGGCCCGCTCTGACTGCCCTGTTCCACACTGCGGGCACTGAGCGGGCCACCGCCGTCGCCGAGACGACCGTCGCCGACCTGGCCGAGGTCCTCGGCGAGGCGGCCGTCGCAGCGGCCTGGCTGGACGAGCTCACCAGGCCACTGGACCTCGACACGTTCGTCCTCTTCTCCTCGATCTCCGCGACCTGGGGCAGCGGCAGCCAGCCCGGACCCGCAGCGGCGAACGCCTTCCTCGACGCCCTCGTGGAAAGTCGGCGCAGCCAGGGACTCGCGGCGACGTCCGTGGCCTGGGGCCCGCGCGCAGATCAGGGCCTTGCGAACGGCGGCGACGGCGAGCGGCTTCAGCGCCGCGGACTGAGGCTGATGGACCCGGACGAGGCGATCCGCGGCCTCGGGCAGGTGCTCGACAACGGGGACACCGCAGTGACGGTGGCCGACGTGGACTGGGCCCGGTTCGCGACGACATTCACTTTGCGGCGTCCCAGCCCCCTGCTCACGAGCCTGCCCGAGGCTTCGCGTACGTCGGCCGACAACAACGCCGGTTCCGACCCGCTCTCCGGAACCGCACTCGGCCGAAAGCTGGCCGGTCTGCCCGCGCCGGAGCAGACCCGCATCCTGCTCGACCTGATCCGGGAGCGGATCGCCGCCGTCCTCGGCCACGCCTCGCCCGAGGACGTCCAGGTCGACTGGGCGTTCAACGACCTCGGCTTCGACTCGCTGACCGCCGTCGAACTCCGTGACCGGCTCGGCGCCGAGACCGGTCTGCGGCTGCCGGCCACGCTCGTGTTCGACCACCCCACCCCGTCGGCCGCCGCGGAATACCTCCGGTCCGTGCTGACTGCTGCCGGCGATGCGAGGCAAGCCGACCCCGCCGGCGGCCTGCTCCTGTCGTCGGATCCCGGCGAGCCGATCGCGATCGTCGGCATCGGCTGCCGGTTCCCCGGCGGCGTCGACAGCCCCGAAGGACTCTGGGAACTGCTGGCCGCCGGGACGGACGCGATCGGCGAATTCCCTACGCACCGCGGCTGGAACACCGAGGACCTGTTCGACCCCGATCCGGACCGTGAGGGCACCTCGCACATTCAGTCCGGCGGATTCCTGCACACGGCCGCCGACTTCGATCCGGGCTTCTTCGGGATCTCGCCTCGCGAGGCGCTGACCATGGACCCGCAGCAGCGGTTGGTGCTGGAGACCTCGTGGGAGGCGTTGGAGCGGGCAAGCATCGACCCCGCCTCGCTGCGCGGCAGCCGGACCGGGGTCTTCGCCGGTGGCACCGCGTCCCGGTACGGCTCCGACCAGCCTGAGGGTGCGTTCGACGGTGGCCTGGTAACCGGGACCGCGACGAGCGTGCTGTCCGGTCGGGTCTCCTACACGCTCGGTCTTGAAGGTCCGGCGCTCACGGTCGACACGGCCTGCTCCTCCGGCCTGGTCGCGGTCCACCTGGCGGCCCAGGCGCTGCGCTCCGGCGAGTGCACGCTCGCTCTGGCCGGGGCAGTGTTCGTCACGGCCAGCCCGCTGATGTTCACCGACTTCAGCCGGCAGTTGGGCCTGGCGCCCGACGGCCGATGCAAGGCGTTCTCCGCCGACGCCGACGGCATGGGCGTCGCCGAGGGTGCGGGCATGATCGTGCTCGAACGCCTGTCCGACGCCCGCCGAAACGGGCACCCGGTGCTGGCCCTGGTTGCCGGTACCGCGATGAACCAGGACGGTGCGTCGAACGGACTGACCGCGCCGAACGGTCCGTCGCAGCAGCGCGTGATCCGGGCCGCTCTGGCCGGGGCCCGCCTCACCGCCGCCGACGTCGACGCGGTCGAGGCGCACGGGACCGGCACGCCGCTCGGCGACCCGATCGAGGCACAGGCGCTGCTGTCCACCTACGGCCAGGACCGTCCGGAGGGCCGGCCGCTGTGGCTTGGCTCGATCAAGTCGAACATCGGTCACGCTCAGCAGGCTGCCGGCGCGGCCGGTCTGATCAAGATGGTGCTGGCACTGCAGCACGGCCTGCTCCCGCGCACGCTGCACGCGCAGGAAAAGTCCCCGCACGTCGACTGGTCGATGGGCGATATTGAACTGCTGACCGAGGCGCGTCCGTGGGAGTCGGGCGAGCGGCCACGCCGGGCCGGCGTCTCAGCGTTCGGAATCAGCGGCACGAACGCGCACGTCATTCTCGAGGAAGCCCCGGTCGGCGAGAACGCTGAACCGAGTGCCGAGCCGCAGCAGCCCCTGTTCTCGGCCGCGCCGCCGGTGTGGCTGCTCTCGGCCCGTTCGGCGGCCGCGCTGCCCGTTCAGGCGCGGCGGCTCTCCTCGTCCCTCGCCGATCGCCCGACCTTGGACCCGACCGACGTCGCCTGGTCCCTGGCAACGACCCGATCAGTACTCGAATACCGAGCCGCCGTCATCGGGACGGACCGGGACGCGCTCGTCACGGGGCTCGCGGCGGTGGCCGAGGAACGTCGTGCCGCCGGGGTGTCCAGCGGGCTCGCGTCCACCGGCGGAGTCGGCAAGATCGCGTTTGTCTTCCCTGGTCAGGGCGCGCAGTGGGTGGGGATGGGGCGGGAGATGCTGGCGGCGTCCCCGGTGTTTGCGGAGCGTCTCGCTGAGTGTGCTGCGGCGCTGAGGCCCTACGTCGACTGGTCGCTCGAGGACGTGCTGCTTGGTCGGGAAGGTTCGCCCGGCCTTCAGCGTGCTGATGTAGTGCAGCCGGCGCTGTGGGCTGTGATGGTGTCACTGGCTGCGGTGTGGGAGGCAGCGGGCGTTCGTCCGGACGCGGTGGTCGGTCACTCGCAGGGTGAGATCGCGGCGGCGTGTGTGGCCGGGATTCTGACTCTTGAGGACGCGGCGCGGGTGGTGGCGCTGCGCAGCCGGGCCCTGTCCACGCTGGCGGTGTCGGCGGGGATGTTGTCGGTTGTCATGCCGGTGGCTTCGGTCGAGGAACTGCTGGCGGGGAACGATGACTGGTCTGAGCGGTTGTCGGTCGCTGCGGTGAATGGTCCGGCGACGACGGTCGTGTCCGGTGATCTGGACGCGCTGGTCGAGCTGGAGCGTGAGCTGTCGGCGCGTCGCGTGATGCGGTGGCAGATTCCGCAGACCGACTTCGTCGCTCACTCCGCGCGGGTCGAGCAGTTGAAGGATGCCCTGGTCGAAGACCTTGCTGCGGTCGAGCCGCGTGCGGGACGGGTTCCGCTGTTCTCCTCGGTGACCGGTCAGCGTATTGATGGCGCGGAGCTGGGCGCGGCGTACTGGTACGCGAATGTGCGCGAGCGGGTGCTTTTCCAGGACGCCGTCGTGTCGCTAGCGGGCGCCGGGTTCCGCACGTTCCTCGAGGTTGCCCCGCACCCGGTACTGACCTCAGCCATCGCAGAGACCTGTGAAGAGGCCGGGGTCTCCGGCGAGCCGGTCATCATGGGGACGCTGGAGCGCGAGGACGCGGGAGCCGCCCGGTTCGTGACCGCGCTGGCCCGGGTGCACGTGCGCGGGGTGGCGGTTGACTGGACGCGCGTGCTGCCGGCCGCATCCGTCGTCGAGCTGCCCACCTACGCCTTCCAGCGTCAGCACTACTGGCTTAGTCCGACGGCGACGCGCGTGAAGTCGGCGCGTCGCAGTGACTCCTCGATCATCGAGGACTGGCGTTACCGGATCACCTGGCCCGTAATCGCCGAGCCAGCGCCTGCGAAGTTGGCCGGAACCTGGCTTCTTGTGTCCGCAGAGCACGAAGCGTCGCGAGCCGAGGTTGCTGCCCGCGCTCTGACGAGCCACGGAGCCCACGTCGTCACCCTCGCCGCAGACAACCTTGACCGCGCGGCACTGGCAGAACGGATCCGCTCGACCGTCGCTGGCGCTGAGGGGCCGGTCTCGGGCGTGCTGTCCCTGCTGGCGCTGGACGAGACGCCGCTGAGTGGCTGGTCTGCAGTGCCCGCTGGCCTGGCCGGAACCTTGACGCTCATTCAGGCGCTGGGTGACGGCCGAGTCTCGGCCCCGCTGTGGGTGGCGACGTCCGGCGCGGTCTCGACCGGCCCGGGAGACAACTTGACCGGCCCGGCGCAGGCGCAGACCTGGGGTATGTGCCGGGTCGCGGCGCTGGAACACCCCGACCGCTGGGGCGGCCTCATCGACCTGCCCGCCGACCTCGCAGTCGAAGTGGCGCACGCTCGACTCGCCGCCGTACTGGCCGGTTGCGACGAGGACCAGGTCGCCATCCGCGCCGACGGGATTCGGGCGCGGCGCCTCGTCCGCGCCCCGCAGTCGGGTCACGCAAGCGAGCCGTGGACACCAGGGTCGTCGGGCGGCAGCATCCTGATCACCGGCGGCACCGGCGCTATCGGCCGCCACGTGGCTCGTTGGCTGGCCGAGCACGATGCCGAGCGGGTGGTCCTGCTCAGCCGGTCCGGTCCGTCCGCGACGGGAGTCGCCACGCTGGCGGCCGAGCTCGCGAGCCTCGGCACCACGACGCTGATCGTCTCGGGCGACACCGGGGACCGCGCCGACCTGACCGCGCTGCTGGCCTCGATCGCGGCGAGCGGGCCTCGGTTGACCGGCGTGATGCACACCGCAGGCGTCGTCGACAACGGCGTGGTCGACCGGCTCGACGTGGCCCGGCTGAACTCGGTGCTCGCTGCGAAAGCCACCAGCGCCGACCTGCTCGACGAGCTGACGTCAGGCCTCGACCTGGACGCGTTCGTGCTCTTCTCCTCGGCCGCCGCGACCTTCGGAGCCGGTGGCCAGGGCAACTACGCGGCCGCCAACCACTACCTCGACGCCCTGGCCCAGAACCGGCGTGACCGTGGCCTGCCCGCGCTGTCGGTGGCGTGGGGCCCGTGGGCCGGCGGCGGTGTCGCGCAGGCGAGTGAGGCGACCAAGCAGCGGCTCAGCCGCAACCGCTGGGAAGTCCTGATGGATCCTCAGCTCGCCGTCCGGGCCCTTGCCGAGGCGCTCGGTGGGCGCGACAGCGTGTTGACGATCATGGACATCGACTGGGATCTGGTCGAGGCCGCCGGAAGTGAACACGAGCTGCGTCGTGCGCCGCTCGTCCGTGACCTGCCCGAGGTCCAGCGGATGTCCGAGGCCGACGCGGCGGGCGCGCGCGACGGAGCGCGAGTCACCAGGGACGAGCTGATCGGACAGCTCGTCAGCCTGCCGCGCCCGGCGCAGGAGGCGAAGCTGACCGCGCTGGTCCAGGCCGTCGCCGCCGAGGTCCTGGCGTACCCCTCGCCCGATGCGGTCGAGGCCGGGCGGGCGTTCAGCGACCTGGGCTTCGACTCGTTGACCGCGATCGAACTGCGTAACCGGCTCAGTGCGGCCGTCGGGCTGCGGCTGCCGGCGAGCCTCTTGTTCGACTACCCGACGCCGACGACGCTGTCTGAGCACCTGCGGGCGGAACTGCTCGGTGACGACGCGGCTGCAAACCGGCCCGCACTCGTGACGGCGGCGGCCGACGGCGAGCCGATCGCGATCGTGGGCATGGCCTGCCACTACCCGGGCGACGTGCGTACGCCGGAGCAGCTGTGGGAGCTGCTGGTCTCCGGCACGGACGCGATTTCTGACTTCCCGTCCGACCGTGGCTGGGACCTGGACCGCCTCTACCACGCCGACGCCGGCCACAGCGGGACGACGTACGTGCGGGCCGGTGGCTTCGTGCACGACGCCGGGCAGTTTGATGCCCGATTCTTCGGCATCAGCCCGCGTGAGGCCCTTGCGATGGACCCGCAGCAGCGCTTGCTGCTGGAGACCTCCTGGGAGGCGCTGGAGCGGGCGGGCATCGAGCCGGCGTCGCTGCGTGGCTCGCAGACCGGAGTGTTCGCGGGCGGCTACAGCTCCGGCTACGCGGCGGTCGGGCAGCAGACCGGTGCGGACGGCGCGGAGGGCCTCGAAGGCCACCTGATGTCCGGCAACGCGACCAGCGTGATCTCCGGCCGAGTGGCCTACACCCTCGGCCTTGAAGGCCCCGCCGTCACGATCGACACCGCGTGCTCCTCGTCCCTGGTCGCGCTGCACCTCGCGGCGCAGGCGCTGCGCTCGGGCGAATGCACGCTGGCGCTGGCCGGTGGCGTGACCATCATGGCCACGCCGTGGGACCTCGTCGTGTTCTCCCGGCAGCGCGGTCTCGCACCCGACGGACGGTCCAAGGCCTTCGGCGCGGACGCGGACGGCATGGGAATGGCCGAAGGCGTGGGCATGCTCGTGCTCGAACGCCTGTCCGACGCCCAACGTCTCGGCCATGAGGTCCTGGCCGTGGTCCGTGGCACCGCCACCAACCAGGACGGCGCCTCGAACGGGCTGACGGCCCCTAACGGTCCGTCGCAGCAGCGGGTGATCCGGGCCGCGCTCGCCAACGCGCGCCTGACACCGGCCGACGTGGACATCGTCGAGGCGCACGGCACCGGCACGCCGCTGGGTGACCCGATCGAGGTCCAGGCTTTGATGGCGACCTACGGCCAGGACCGCGCGGACGGCAAGCCGCTCTGGCTCGGGTCGGTGAAGTCGAACATCGGTCATACCCAGGCCGCGGCTGGCGTGGCCGGAGTGATGAAGATGGTGCTGGCGCTGCGGCACGGGAAGCTCCCGCGCAGCCTGCACTCCGAGGTGCCGTCCCCGCACGTGGACTGGACGGCCGGGGCGGTGCGGCTGCTGAGCGAGCCCGTCGAGTGGCCGGTGAACGGGCGGCCGCGCCGGGCTGGCGTATCCGCCTTCGGCATTAGCGGGACGAACGCGCACGTCGTCATCGAGGAGGCGCCGAGTCTCTCGGTTGAGGCGAGCGAACCCGCCGCTAGGCCGACTGTGCTGACCGACGCGCCTCAGGCCTGGCTCATCTCCGGCCGTACGTCGAGCGGGCTGCTGGCCCAGGCCGCGCACCTCGCCGAGTTCGTCTCAGATCAGGTCAGCCCCGCCGACATCGGCTGGTCGCTGGCGACGACCCGGTCCCCGTTCGAGCACCGAGCCGTGGTCTTCGGCGCTGATCACGAGGCGCTGACCTCAGGTCTGACGGCGCTCGCGGCTGACGAGGCGTCATCCTCCGTGGTGCGCGGCGCGGTTCCTGGGGTCGTCCGGCCCAAGGTCGGTTTCCTCTTCGCCGGTCAGGGGGCTCAGCGAGCCGGAATGGGCCGTGAACTTTACGCGGCGTCTCCGGCGTTCGCAGCAGCCTTCGACGAGGCCTGCGCGCTGCTGGGACTGCCCGTCCGCGACGTCGTCCTCGGCAGCGGTGACGACGAACGTGCCGACCAGACGCTCTACGCGCAGACCGGCCTGTTCGCGGTCGAGGTGGGCCTGGTCGCGATGCTGAAGGCGGCTGGGATCACGCCCGACGCGGTCGCCGGACACTCGGTCGGGGAAATCGCCGCAGCACACGCGGCCGGCGTGCTGACCCTGGCCGACGCCGCTCGGCTCGTTGCGACAAGGGCCCGGCTGATGCAGGACCTGCCCGAGGGCGGCGCGATGGCCGCCATCGAGGCGACCGAAGCAGAAGTCGTCGAGAGCCTGGCCGGCATCGACGGAGTCGAGATCGCGGCGGTGAACGGGCCCACGGCGATCGTCGTCTCGGGCGACGCAGACGCCGTCGATCACGTAGTGGAGACGTGGCGGGATCGCGGTCGGCGCGTACGTCGGCTGCGAGTGAGCCACGCGTTCCACTCGGCCCGGATGGATCCCGTCCTCGACGAACTCGCAAACGTGGCCGCGGGTCTGAAGCACGCGACCCCGAATGTCATCTGGGCAGGAGCCTGCGAGGGCACGATTATCCTGACCACCCCCGAGCCCGGCTACTGGCCCGCTCAGGCCCGACAGGCGGTTCGCTTCGCCGACGCCGTCGCCGCGCTCGCAGCGCAGGGCGTGTCAGTGTTCATCGAGATCGGCCCGGACGGAACGCTCTCGGCACTCGGTCCGGCGGCTCTCGACGGAAGTGCGACGTTCATCCCGCTGCTGCGAGCCCGTACCGCTGCGGCCGACGCCGTGATGACCGCGCTCGCTCGCGCCTACGTGCGGGGTGTCAGCGTCGCGTGGACCGACGTACTCCCCGCCGGAACCCGAGTCGAGCTGCCCACGTACGCCTTCGAGCGGCAGCGCTTCTGGCCGCTGGGCCCGCACAAGCTCCGACTCGGCGTGCCCGGCGGATCTGACGGCCAACACACCGCCGGCGCAGCCGAGGCCCGATTCTGGGACGCGATCGAGTCCGGAGACCGCTCGACCCTGTCCGAGACGCTCAAGATCGACGACCACCAGTTGGACGAGCTGCTGCCCGCGCTCGCCACGTGGCGCCGGCGCGAACGGGACCGCTCGGCCGTCGACACCTGGCGCTACCGCGTCACCTGGGCCCCCATCGCAGACCCTGAGCATGCTGAGCTGACGGGAACCTGGCTCGTGGTCACGGGGTCGGCCGGTGCCGAGACGGCCGAGCGCTGTGTCAAGGCAATGATCGAACGTGGTGCCGACGCCGTTCTCACCAGGATCGCCGACGACGAGCTGTCCCGCGCGGCCCTCGCCGCCATACTCGGCCGCAATGACGACGTGCCGCTCAGCGGGGTCATCTCCCTGCTGGCCTTCGATGAGACCCCGCTGCCGGACTTGCCGACGGTGACCGGCGGACTAGCCGCGACCCAGAACCTCATCCAGGCTCTCGGCGACGCGCGGGTCCAAGCGCCGCTCTGGGTGCTCACCTCGAATGCGACGGCGCCCGTCACCGGCGAGATGCCGGCCCAACCGCTGCAAGCCCAGGTCTGGGGCCTCGGCCGGGTCGCAGGCCTCGAACACCCCGAGCGCTGGGGCGGCCTCATCGACCTGCCTGCCGTCATCGACGACCAGGCCGCCGACCGAATGTGCGCGGTGCTGGCCGATTGCGGCGAGGACCAGGTCGCAGTGCGTGACACGGGGCTGCGTGGCCGACGGCTTGAACGTGCCCCGCAGCCGCAGAGCGACAGAACCTTCACTCCGAGCGGGACGGCACTGATCACCGGCGGGACCGGGTCGATCGGCGGACACACCGCGCGCTGGCTCGCCGGGCGCGGTGCCCCACGGGTGGTCCTGACCAGCCGGTCCGGTGCTGCCGCGTCCGGAGCCGTCGCGCTCGTCGCCGAGTTGGCGGCAGCGGGCACCGAGGCCAGCATCGTGGCCGCCGACATCGCGCGTCGCCCTGACGTCGCCGGGCTGCTCGGCTGGATCGACGCTGGCGGTCCTCCGCTCACCTCGGTCTTCCACGCGGCCGGAGCAGCTCAGGCCACTGCGTTGCAGGAGGCCACGCTTGCCGAACTCGCCGACCTCGCGGCGGTCAAGATCGTCGGGACGACACACCTGGACGAGCTGACCATGGATGTCGACCTCGAAGCGTTCGTGCTCTTCTCCTCCGTCTCCGCGACCTGGGGCAGTGGTCTGCACCCGGGTTACGCGGCGGTCAACGCGTACCTCGACGCCCTCGCCGCCCACCGCCGAGCCCGTGGCCTGACCGCGACCAGCATCGCCTGGGGCCCGTGGGATGGCGGCGGAATGAGCGACCAGGAGGGCAAGGCCCAGATGGTCCGGCGCGGACTGCGTCTCCTCGAACCCGAACTTGGGATCAGGGCCCTGAGCCAAGCGTTGGATGCCGACGAGAGCGTGCTCACCGTCGCGGACATCGACTGGGCCCTGTTCGCCCCCGCCTTCACCCTGCGTCGTCCGAGCCCGCTGATCGAGTACCTGCCCGAGGTCGCGGAGGCGCTCGCGGGTGGCGGGGGGGCCGAGGTAAACGAGGCGGCTGGCAACGCCCTGACCGGTCAGCTGCTGGCGCTACCCCGGGGCGAGCAGGGTCAACTGCTGGTGGACCTGGTCCGGAACGCGGCGGCCGGGGTGCTCAACTACCCCTCGCTCGACGACGTCCCGGCCGACCGGGCCTTCAGCGACCTCGGCGCGGACTCGCTGACCGCCGTCGAACTGCGTGACCGGCTCAGCGCGGCCACCGGGCTTCGGCTGACCGCCACCCTGCTGTTCGACCACACCACGCCCAGCGCGGTCGGCGACTACCTGCGCACGCTGCTGGTGCCGGAGGGGGCCTCGCCGTCCCGGCCGGTGCTCGCCGAGCTGGACAAGCTCGAAACGATGCTCGCCGCCGTAGCCGGCGAGGCCGGGGACGCGGCCACGATCACCGCGCGTCTCGAGGCCGTCGTCGCGCGCTGGAAGGACACGTCCTCTGGCGGACGAGCGGTGGACGTCGCCAAGAGCCTCGAGTCCTCCTCCGATGAAGACGTCTTCGACTTCATCGGCAAAGAGCTTGGGATCCACTGACATGGCCGAAAACGTTGATGGCTTCGGAGATACGAGGTGCCGCACGTGAGCGACGACGACAAGCTCCGCTATTTCCTCCGGCGAGTCACGGCCAATCTGCACGAGACCCGGCAGCGGCTCGGCGAGATCGAGGCGGCCGCGCAGGAGCCGATCGCGATCGTCGGCATCGGCTGCCGCTTCCCGGGTGGCGTGCGTAGCCCGCAAGACTTGTGGGAGCTGCTGGCCGGCGGCGTGGACGCGATCTCCGGCTTCCCCCGGGACCGCGGCTGGGACCTCGATGAACTTCTCGGTACCGGGCCTGGCTCGACCGGCACGTCGCACGTGCGCGCAGGCGGCTTCGTCGAGGGCGCCGGCGAGTTCGATCCCGGCTTCTTCGGCATCTCGCCCCGCGAGGCCGTGGCGATGGATCCGCAGCAGCGAATACTCCTCGAGGTCGCATGGGAGGCGCTGGAGCGGGCCGGCATCGATCCGCTGTCCCTGCGCGGCTCGTCGACCGGCGTCTTCGCCGGGGCCTCGTCCTCGGGATACGGCTGGGGGCTCGGCGCGCAGACCGAGCTGGAGGGCCACCTCGTCACCGGCACCGCGAGCAGCATCCTGAGCGGCCGCGTCGCCTACACGCTCGGTCTTGAAGGTCCTGCGGTCACCGTCGACACGGCCTGTTCGTCGGCGCTCGTCTCGCTGCACCTGGCGGGGCGTGCGCTGCGGGCGCGGGAGTGCTCGCTGGCCCTGGTCGGCGGCGTCTTCGTGGCCGCGACCCCGGTCATGTTCACCGACTTCAGCGCCCAGCTCGGCCTGGCCCCCGACGGCCGGTGCAAGGCGTTCGGCGACGGCGCAGACGGCATGGGCGTGGCCGAGGGCTCCGGAATCATCGTGGTCGAGCGCCTCTCCGACGCGCTGAGCAACGGGCATCGGGTGCTCGCGGTCGTGCGCGGCAGCGCGATGAACCAGGACGGCGCGTCGAACGGTCTGACCGCGCCCAACGGTCCGTCACAGCAGCGAGTGATCCGGGCCGCGCTGGCCGACGCCCGCCTGTCCCCGGCCGATATCGACGCCGTCGAGGCCCACGGCACCGGCACCGCCCTCGGTGACCCGATCGAGGCGCAGGCGGTGCTCGCGACCTACGGGCAGGACCGGCCCGAGGACCGTCCGCTGCTGCTCGGCTCGATCAAGGCCAATCTCGGCCACCCCCAGCAGGCCGCCGGTATAGCGGGCGTCATCAAGATGGTGCTCGCGCTGCAAAACGAGATGCTGCCGCGCACGCTCCACGCCGACGAACCCTCCCCGCACATCGACTGGTCCACCGGCCAGGTCCAGCTGCTGACCGAGGCGAAGCCCTGGGAGCCGGGCGAACGGCCGCGCCGAGCGGGTGTGTCCGGGTTCGGGATGAGCGGCACGAATGTGCACATCATCCTGTCCGAGGCTCCGGCGGTTGAGGCTGTTGCCGAATCTGACACCGCGTCGGACGCCGACGCCGACGCCGACGCTGAGGATGCGGACGCGGTTGCCGAGCCGGTCGAGGTAGTGGAGCCGGCACCTGCCGTGCTGACCGGCGGCCCGTCGCTGTGGCTGGTCTCCAGCCGCAGCGAAGCCGGTCTGGTCGACCAGGCGCGGCGGCTTGCCGAGTCCGTCCGCCCTGAGCTCGATCCGGCCGACGTCGCCTGGTCCCTGGCGACGACCCGATCCGCCTTCGAGCACCGCGCCGCAATGCTCGGCACGGACCATGCCGAGCTGACCGCCGGACTGGCCGCTCTGACTGACGGCAAGCGGAACCCGTCCGTGGTCTCGGGCGCGGCAACTCGGGTAGGCAAGAAGGTCTTCGTATTCCCCGGTCAGGGCGCGCAGTGGGTGGGGATGGGCCGGGAGATGCTGGGGGCGTCCCCGGTGTTCGCGGCCAGATTCGCGGAGTGCGGCGCGGCTTTGGCGCCGCACGTGGATTGGTCGCTCGAGGACGTGTTGTGTGGCCGGGACGGTGCGCCTGGTCTTGAGCGTGCTGACGTGGTGCAGCCGGTTTTGTGGGCTGTGATGGTGTCGCTGGCCGCAGTGTGGGAGGCAGCAGGGGTGCTGCCGGACGCTGTGGTCGGACATTCGCAGGGTGAGATCGCGGCGGCGTGTGTGGCCGGGATCCTTAGCCTGGAGGACGCGGCGCGGGTGGTGGCGCTGCGTAGCCGGGCTCTGTCAACGCTTGCGGTGTCGGCGGGGATGTTGTCGGTGGTTATGCCGGTGGCGTCGGTCGAGGAACTGCTGGCTGATAACGATGACTGGTCCGAGCGGTTGTCGGTCGCTGCGGTGAATGGCCCGGCTACGACAGTCGTGTCCGGCGATCTGGACGCGCTGGTCGAACTGGAGCGTGAGCTGTCGGCACGTCGCGTGATGCGGTGGCAGATTCCGCAGACCGACTTCGTGGCCCACTCATCGCGCGTTGAGCAACTGAAGGACGGCCTGGTCGAGGCTCTGGCTGCGGTCGAACCCCGTGCGGGCCGGGTCCCGCTGTTCTCCTCGGTGACCGGTCAGCGTGTTGACGGCCTGGAGCTTGGCGCAGAGTACTGGTATGCGAACGTGCGCGAACGGGTCCGTTTCCAGGACGCCGTCGTGGCACTCGCTGGGGCCGGATTCCGCACGTTCCTCGAGGTGTCCCCGCACCCGGTACTGACCTCGGCGATCGACGAGACCCTTCAGGCCTCCGGCATCGCAGACGCCGCTCCGGCCACCGGAACCCTGGAGCGCGACGACGCCGGAGCGCGCCGGTTCCTGCTGTCGCTGGCCCGGGTGCACGTGCGCGGGGTGAAGGTCGACTGGACGCGCGTGCTTCCGGCCGCATCCGTTGTCGAGCTGCCCACCTACGCCTTCCAGCGCCAGCAGTACTGGCTCAGCCCCGCCGCCCCCGAAGCCGCAACTCCCGTACAGCACGGCGAGGCACGCAGCGAGACCGAGGCCCGGTTCTGGGCTGCGGTCGAGAGCTCCGACCTGCACGAACTCTCCGGACTCCTCGCCGTCGACGAGCGACCGTTGGACGAGGTGCTGCCCGCACTGACCACATGGCGCAGGCGCGAGCGGGAACGCTTCGCCACTGCGTCGTGGCGCTACCGCGTCTCCTGGACGCCGCTCGCCGACACGATGAAGGGGGTTGCCGCGCGTCTGTCCGGCACCTGGCTCCTCGTCAGCGGCCCGGAGCAGCAAGAGTTCACCCAGCAGTTCCGACAGATCCTCGCCGATCACGGGGCCGACGTCGTCTCGATCGTCGTCGCTGAGACGGACCGTCAGGCCATCGCCGCAACGCTGCTCCCCACCACGTCCGCCGCCGCAGTGGTCTCGCTGCTGGCCCTGGACGAGGCCCCGCACCCGCTGTTCCCCGACGTCTCCGTCGGCCTCGTCGGGACCATGGCACTCGTCCAGGCGCTCGGTGACGCGAGCATCGACGCCCCGCTGTGGCTGCTGACCAGGGACGCCGTCGCCGCAGCCCCCGGCGACGCGCTGACTGCCCCCGTCCAGGCCCAGGTGGGTGCGCTGGCCCGAGTCACCGCCTTGGAGCACCGGGAACGCTGGGGCGGCATCGTCGACCTGCCCGTGCAAGAGCTCGACACCCGTGCGGCCGACCGGCTCTGTGCCGTGCTGGCCGGGAACGCGGGCGAGGACCAGATCGCCCTCCGCTCCGATGGCATCCTGGGCCGCCGACTTGTCCAGGCAGCACTGCCCCCGGAGTCGAACGAGCGCTGGCGTCCGACCGGCAGCGTGCTGATTACCGGCGGCACCGGAGCGATCGGCCGCCACGTGGCCCGCTGGCTGGCCGGGCGTGGCGGCGAGCGTGTCGTGCTGACCAGCCGGTCGGGCATTAGCGCGACCGGAGCCGTCACGCTGGCGGCCGAGCTGGCTACAGCGGGCACGACCGTGAACGTCGTGGCCGGCGACGTCAGCTGCCGCGACGATGTCAGTGGCCTGCTTCAGTGGATCTCGCGTACCGGACCGCAGCTGTCCGCCGTGATGCACACGGCCGGCGTCGTCGACAACGGCGTCATCGATCGGCTCGACGCGGCCCGCCTGGCCCCGGTCCTGGCCGCAAAGGCGACCAGCGCCACGCTCCTCGACGAACTGACGTCAGGCCTCGACCTCGACGCGTTCGTGCTCTTCTCCTCGGCCGCCGCGACCTTCGGCGGCGGTGGCCAGGGCAACTATGCGGCCGCCAACGCCTACCTGGACGCACTTGCCCAGAACCGCCGCGCTCGCGGCCTTCCGGCGCTGTCGGTGGCGTGGGGTCCGTGGGCCGGCGGCGGCGTCGCGCAGGCCAGCGAGGCGACCATCGCGCGGCTGGACCGGAACCGGTGGGAGGTCCTGATGGACCCCGCGCTGGCCGTCCACGCGCTCGCCGAGGCCATCGACGGGGACTCTGACGTCGTGCTGACCGTCATGGACGTGGACTGGTCGCAGATGGCCAGCACCCCGGGCACGACCGACCTGCACACCGTCCCCTTCGTCCGCGACCTGCCGCAGATCGCCCGGCTGGCCCGGACCACCAGTGCCGGGGTGACCAGCCAGTCCGTCCACGCCGAGGGTGAACTGGCAGTGCGGCTGTCCGGACTTCCGCGACCCGAACAGGACCGGCTCCTCGTCGACCTGGTCCGGGGCGCGGCAGCCAGTGTCCTGAATTACGCCTCGGCAGATGCGGTCGATGCCGCGCGAGCCTTCAGCGACCTGGGCTTCGACTCGCTCACGGCCGTCGAGCTGCGCAACGAGCTCAGCACGGCCACCGGGCTCCGGTTGCCCGCCACCCTGCTCTTCGACTACCCGACCCCGCTCGTGCTGGCCGTCCACCTGCGCACCGAACTGCTCGGAGACGTGACCGCGCCGCCGACCGTCGCCGCGTCCACAACGCCCGTGGACGACGACCCGATCGCCATCGTCGGCATGGCCGGGCGCTACCCGGGCGGCGTCACCGGACCGGAGAGCCTCTGGGATCTGCTGGTTTCCGGCCGCGACGGCATCTCGGGCGTTCCGCTCAACCGTGGTTGGGACCTCGACCACCTGTTCGACCCGGACCCCGACCACCCCGGCACGGCGTACGTGCGGGCCGGCGGCTTCCTGCACGAGGCCGGGCAGTTTGATGCCCGATTCTTCGGCATCAGCCCGCGCGAGGCCCTCGCCATGGACCCGCAGCAGCGGCTGCTGCTGGAGACGTCCTGGGAGGCGTTGGAGCGAGCTGGCATCGACCCGCGCTCGCTGCGCGGCTCCGCGACCGGCGTCTTCGCGGGCGGCTACAGCTCCGGCTACGCGACCGGGCTTCAGCTCGCTCCGGAGGGCACGGCCGGGCTCGAGGGCCACATGGTGACCGGGAACGCCGGAAGCGTCATCTCCGGCCGGATCTCCTACACCCTCGGACTCGAGGGACCATCGCTGACCATTGACACGGCGTGTTCCTCCTCGCTGGTCGCCCTACACCTTGCTGCTCAGGCGCTGCGTTCGGGCGAGATCCGTCTCGCGCTGGCGGGCGGCGTGACGGTCATGGCCACGCCCGCCGAACTCGTCGGTTTCTCGAAGCAGCGCGGCTTGGCCGAGGACGGACGCTGCAAGTCGTTCTCGGCAGCCGCCGACGGCATGGGCATGGCCGAGGGCGCGGGCATGATCGTGCTCGAACGTCTCTCCGACGCTCGGGCGAACGGCCACCCGGTGCTGGCCGTGGTCCGCGGCTCCGCAGTCAACCAGGACGGTGCCTCCAACGGCCTCACCGCCCCCAACGGCCCCTCGCAGCAGCGAGTGATTCGGGCCGCGTTGGCTAACGCGGGACTGCGACCGGCTGACGTGGACGCGGTGGAAGCACACGGAACCGGCACGGTGCTCGGCGACCCGATTGAGGCCCAGGCCCTCGCGGCCGCCTACGGTCAGGACCGGGGCGCCGACCGACCGCTGTGGCTGGGCTCGGTGAAGTCGAACATCGGTCACGCTCAGGCCGCCGCAGGCGTGGCCGGCGTGATGAAGATGGTGCTGGCCCTGCAGAACCAACTGCTTCCGAGGACCCTGCACTCGCTTGAGCCCTCGTCACACATCGACTGGTCCGACTCGGGCCTGCAACTGCTGACCGAGGCCGTGCTGTGGCCGGTCAACGGGCGTCCGCGCAGAGCGGGCATCTCAGGGTTCGGAATCAGCGGTACCAACGCCCACGTCATCGTCGAGGAAGCGCCCGCCGAGCCTGGCGGCGCAGCGCAGACCACTGATGAGCCCGGTCCGAGCGTGCTCAAGACGGTCCCGGCGTGGCTGGTCTCGGCACGCACCGCCGACGCGCTGGCCTCGCAGGCAGAGCGGCTGACCGCCTTCGTCGGCGATCGTTCGGCACTTGAGTCGGCGGACGTCGCCTGGTCCCTCGCCACGGCCCGCTCGGTCTTCGAGCACCGGGCCGTCGTTCTCGGCGCCGATCGCGACGAACTGCTCGCCGGGCTGGCCGTAGTGGCGTCCGGCGAGTCCGCGCCGCTTGTGATCAGCGGGACGGTCCCGGCCGCGACGCCGCGACTTGGATTCGTGTTCGCCGGCCAGGGCGCCCAGCGCGCCGGAATGGGCCGCGAGCTGTACGCTGCCTCCGCCGTATTCGCAGCAGCCTTCGACGAAGCCTGCGCGCTGCTGGAAGCAGACCTCGAACTTCCGGTCCGCGAGGTCGTTCTCGGCGGCGAGGACGACGAGCGTGCCGACCAGACGGTCTACGCGCAGACCGGGCTGTTCGCGGTCGAGGTCGGCCTTGTCGCACTGCTGAAGGCGGCCGGGATCACTCCGAACTCGGTGGCCGGTCACTCGGTCGGCGAGATCGCGGCGGCCTACACGGCCGGGGTGCTGACCCTTCAGGACGCGTGCAAGCTGGTCGGAGCGCGGGCCCGCCTGATGCAAAGGCTAACCGAGGGCGGTGCGATGGCCGCCGTCGCGGCGACCGAGGCCGAGATGCTCGCGGTGCTTGGTGACCGGTCGGACGTGGTGTGCATAGCAGCGGTCAACGGCCCGTCCTCGGTAGTGATCTCGGGCGACGAGGCAGCCGTTGACGAGCTTGTTGAGAGCTGGCGTGAGCAGGGCCGCCGGGTACGTCGGCTGCGGGTGAGCCACGCGTTCCACTCGGCCCGGATGGATCCCGTGCTCGACGAGCTAGGCCTGACGGCGGCAAGCCTGGAGCAGATGGCGCCCAAGCTGACGTGGGTGGGCGCGCTGACCGGCGACGTCGTCAGCGTTCCGACCGCGGCCTACTGGACCGAGCAGGTGCGAGAGCCGGTCCGCTTCGCCGACGCCGTCACCACCATGCTCGACCAGGGCATCTCAGTGTTCATCGAAATCGGTCCGGACGCGACACTCTCCGGAATGGGCCTGACCATCCTCGCCGCAGCCAGCGGCACCGATTCGGCCGAGGTCCAGGCCGGTTTCATCCCCTTGCTGCGCGGCCGTGATTCAGCGCCCGAATCTCTCCTCAGTGCCCTGGCACGGGCACACGTCCAGGGCGTAGGCGTCGACTGGTCCGCCGTCATCCCGGCCGCCCACTTGGTCGAACTGCCGACCTATCCTTTCCAGCACCGGCACTGGTGGCCGGGCGGCCCGCAGCGGATGCGTCCGCTCGCCACCGCAGGCAGTGCCAGCGAGGGGACGGACAGCTGGCGCTACCGGACGTCGTGGGCATCGGTCGCCGACCTGCCATCGTCGGCTCGCCTGTCCGGAACCTGGCTGGTGGTCGCGGGATCGGCCGACGAGACGAGCCAGGAATGCGTCAATGCGCTGACGGCCCGAGGCGCACAGGCGCTGCTCATCGAGCTCGGCCCCGACGACCTAGACCGCGAGTCGATCGCCGCTCGAATCGGTTCAGCCGCAGCAGACGGGGTCGTCTCCCTGCTGGCGCTGGACGAGAGCGCGCTGCCGGGACACGACGTGGTCCCGACCGGCCTCGCGCGCACTCTGGGGCTTGTCCAGGCGCTCGGTGACACCGGCCTCGGCACTGCGCCTCTCTGGGTACTGACTCGCGGCGCCGTCGCCGCCGCCCCGGTCGACGTGCTGACGTCCCCAGTTCAGGCCCAGGTCTGGGGACTTGGACAGGTGGCCGCGCTGGAGCACCCGGACCGTTGGGGCGGACTGATCGACCTGCCTCCGACGTGGGATGCGCGCACGGCCGAACGGCTCGTCGCGGTTCTGTCCGGCGTCGGCGAGGACCAAGTGGCGATCCGCGACGCCGGAGTCCTTGGCCGCCGCCTGCTGCGAGCCACCCCCGCCCCGGACAACGGAACGCCCTCGGCCACGCGTGGGACGGCCCTGGTCACCGGCGGCACCGGCGCGATCGGGGCCCGCGTGGCCCGCTGGCTGGCCGAGCGAGGCGCCGAGCGCGTCGTGCTGACCAGCCGCTCCGGCGCCGGTGCGTCCGGTGCCGCGAAGCTCGCGGCCGAGTTGGCCGAGAACGGGACCGAGGTCGCTGTGTACGCGGCCGATGTCGCCAACCGAACAGACGTCGCCGGACTCCTGGCAACGATCGCCGCCAACGGACCGCAGCTACGGACGATCGTGCACACCGCTGGCGTCGTGGACGACGGCGTCCTCGACCGGCTCGACGCCCCGCGCCTAGCCTCAGTCCTGGCAGCGAAGGCGGGCGGCGCGGCGGTTCTCGACGACCTGACATCAGGCCTCGAACTCGACGCATTCGTGCTCTTCTCCTCCTCGGCCGGCACGTTCGGCGGCGGCGGGCAGGGCAACTACGCGGCGGCGAACGCGTTCCTCGACGCTTTGGCCCAGCAGCGGCGCGGTCGCGGACTGCCCGCCACGTCCGTCGCCTGGGGTCCGTGGGCCGGCGGCGGAATGGCGCAGGCCGGCTACGCGGCCCGGCAGCGGCTCGACCGTGACCCACTGCGGGCGATGGAGCCGGAGCTGGCCCTGGGGGTGCTAGGCCAGGCAATCGACGCTGCAGCCGACGCACAAAGCGTGCTCACCGTCATGGACGTGGACTGGCCCCGCGCGCTGTCCGCGATGGGCGACCCGCGCCGGATTCCCTTCGTGCGGGACCTGCCCGAAGTACGTGCTCTCCCGTCGGCCGACGCGCCGGGGACCGACCAGATCGGCGGCGACCTCGCGCGGCAGCTCAGCGGCCTGAGCCGAACCGCCCAGCTTCAGACGCTCACCGACCTGGTCCGCGCCGAGGCGGCAACCGTCCTCGGCCACGCGTCGGCCGCGGCGGTCGAGGCCGACCGGGCGTTCGGCGACGTCGGCTTCGACTCGCTGACCGCCGTGGAACTGCGGAACCGGCTGACCGGTCGCAGCGGCCTGAGTCTGTCGGCGACGCTGGTGTTCGACTACCCGACGCCGCGCGCCCTGGCCGCTCACCTGCGCGCCGAACTCCTCGGTGACGCCGCCGCGACGACTGCGCGCGGTCCGCTCGCCGTGGACGGGGACCCGATCGTGATCGTCGCCATGGCCTGCCGCTTCCCCGGCGGCGTGCGAACCCCTGAGGAGCTCTGGGAACTGCTGGCCAGCGGCTCGGACGCGGTCTCCGCGTTCCCGAGGGACCGTGGCTGGGACCTGCGGCGGCTTCTCGACACCGATGCCCGACAGGCTGGCTCCTCGCACGCCCGGGCCGGCGGCTTCATCCACGACGCGGGCGAGTTCGACCCCGGATTCTTCGGGATCAACCCGCGTGAGGCGCTTGCCATGGACCCGCAGCAGCGGATACTCCTCGAGACCTCCTGGGAGGCGTTGGAGCGGGCCGGCATCGATCCGCGCTCGCTGCGCGGAAGCGAGACCGGCGTGTTCGCCGGGGCCGGGTTCTCCGGCTATGGCGTCGGCGCCACCGACAACGGGCTCGAGGGTTATCAGCTCACTGGCATGGCCGCGAGCGTCATCTCCGGCCGCGTCTCGTACACGCTGGGCCTTGAGGGTCCGGCGGTGACGGTGGACACGGCGTGTTCCTCGTCCCTGGTGGCGCTGCACCTCGCCGCGCAGGCACTGCGTTCGGGGGAGTGCTCGCTGGCGTTGGCCGGTGGCGTGACCGTGATGGCGGTGCCGACCGGCTTCTCAGAGTTCTCCCGGCAGCAGGGCCTCTCCTCGGACGGCCGGTGCAAGGCCTTCGGGGCCGGCGCGGACGGAACCGGCTGGGCCGAGGGCGCCGGAATGCTTCTGCTGGAACGGCTTTCCGACGCGCGTCGCAACGGTCACCAGGTGCTGGCCGTCGTGCGTGGCAGTGCAGTGAATCAGGATGGTGCGTCGAACGGTCTGACCGCGCCGAATGGTCCGTCGCAGCAGCGTGTCATCCGCTCCGCGCTGGCGAGCGCCCAGCTCTCGACGTCAGACATCGACGTCGTCGAGGCGCACGGCACCGGCACGACGCTCGGCGACCCGATCGAGGCGCAGGCGCTGCTCGCGACCTACGGCCAGGACCGCCCCGAGGATCGCCCGCTGTGGCTCGGTTCGGTGAAGTCGAACATCGGTCACACGCAGTCGGCGGCGGGCGTGGCCGGGGTCATGAAGATGGTCCTCGCGCTCCAGCACGGCGTACTGCCGCAGACCCTGCACGCCGACGAACGGTCTGCCCACATCGACTGGTCCTTGGGCGATGTACGACTGCTGACCGAGCCCGTGGCGTGGCCGGCGAACGGACGCCCACGCCGGGCCGGAGTCTCGTCCTTCGGCATGAGCGGCACGAACGCCCACCTCATCCTCGAAGAAGAGCCCGCCGCCAAGCCGGACCCGGACGAGACCACAGACGGCATCGCGCCCCTCCTGCCCGAAGCCCCCGCCTGGCTGATCTCCGGCCGGACCCGCGAGGCGATGCGCGCCCAGGCAGCTCGGCTGGCAGCGCGCTTGACCGCTCAGCCGGACCTGGATCCGCTCGACGTGTCGTGGGCGCTGGCCACTACCCGCTCGGCCTTCGAACACCGCGCGGTGGTGTTCGGCGAGGGCCGGGACGAGCTGCTGCCTCGCCTCGCGGCACTCGCGGCGGGCGAATCCGCGACCGGCGTGGTGAACGCGGTGGCTGGCGCGGTGAGCCCGGTCGTGTTCGTCTTCCCGGGCCAGGGTTCGCAGTGGATTGGTATGGGGTGCGAGCTCGCGGCCTCGTCGCCGGTGTTCGCGGCGCGCCTGGCTGAGTGCGCAGCGGCGCTGGCCCCGTACGTGGAATGGTCACTCGATGAGGTCCTGGCCGGTGCCGAGAACGCGGCGAGCCTGGACCGGGTCGACGTAGTCCAGCCCGCGCTGTGGGCCGTCATGGTGTCCCTCGCCGCTGTCTGGCAGGCCGCCGGGGTGAATCCGGGTGCTGTGGTCGGACACTCGCAGGGCGAGATCGCGGCGGCGGTCGTCGCCGGGATCCTCTCCCTGGACGACGGCGCCAAGATCGTGGCGCTCCGTAGCAAGGCCCTGATCGCCCTGTCGGGTCGGGGCGGGATGCTCTCGATCGGAGAGCCGGTCCACGTCATCACCGAGCGGATCGGGCCGTGGGAGGACCGGGTCGCGGTCGCGGCCGTCAACGGGCCCGAGGCGACCATCGTGTCCGGCGACGCCGACGCCCTGGACGAAATCGCCGCCGCCTGCGAACGCGCGGGAGTACGCAACCGCCGTCTGCCGGTCGACTACGCCTCCCACGGGCCGCAGGTCGAAGCCTTGCGCGAGGAGATCCTGGCCGTGCTCGGCGACGGCCTCAGCCCGCAGCCCGGCAACGTCCCGCTGGTCTCGGCCCTGACCGGCGAGACCGTGCAGGGTCCTACCCTGGATGCCGCCTACTGGTACGCGAGCCTGCGCGGCACGGTCCAATTCTCCCGAGCCGTGGAGGCGCTGAACGACGCCGGACACACGGTGTTCGTCGAAGTGTCCCCGCACCCGGTACTGACTGCGGCGATCAGTTCGACGCTCGAGCAGCGGCCGAACGCGGCGGACGCCGAGGACGCGCCGGTCGTGGTCGGGACGCTGCGTCGCCGAGTCGGCGGGCGTGAGCGGCTCCTGCAATCCCTGGCCGAGGTCTACACACGCGGCGTCCCCGTCGACTGGTCGGCGGTGCTCACGCCGGGTGCGCCGGTGGACCTGCCGACGTACGCATTCATGCGAGAGCGTTTCTGGGTCGAGACGACGCCGGCCGCCGGTGTTGGAACTCGCGCTGAGACCCGGGCGGAGGACCGCTTCTGGGCAGCCGTCGACGGCGGCGACGTGGCCGGTCTGGCAGAGACCCTGGCGCTGGAAGGGCGGCGTGTCGAGGACGTGCTGCCGGCGCTCGCGTCCTGGCGGCGCCGAGAGCGGTATGTGTCGCTGACGGCCGACTGGCGATACCACATCACGTGGGTGCCGGTCGCCGACCAGCGCGCGGCCGAGCTGACAGGCACCTGGCTTATCGTCACCGGACGCGCGGGCGTTGATTCGGCTGCCGAGTGTGCCATGGCCCTGATTGACCATGGAGCGAAGGTCGTACTCGCCGAGGTCTCGTCGGCGGACCCCGAAGCCTTCGCGGCCCAACTCCGGGACACGCTCGGAGACCAGCCCGTCTCCGGCGTGCTCTCGCTGCTGGCCCTGGACGAGACGCCGCTGGGCGAAAGCCCGGTGGTCCCGACCGGTCTGGCCGCGACCGTCGCGCTGGTCCAGGCTCTCGGCGAGGTGGCGCCGTCTGCCGCGCTCTGGGTGCTGACGTCGGGAGCTGTTACCGCTGGAAGCAGCGGCAGGTCGGCCAGTCCGGCGCAGGCCGAGGTGTGGGGCCTCGGCCGGGTCGCAGCCCTCGAACACCCGGACCGGTGGGGCGGCCTCGTCGACCTGCTGCCGGAGACCCTGGACAGCGCGTCGGCGGACCGCCTGTGCGCGGTGCTGGCGGCGCCCGCAGGTGGCGAGGACCAAGTTGCGATCCGAGCCACGGGACTTCTCGCCCGACGTCTGGTGCGTGCTCCGCAGACGGGTGCCCGGCACGCCTGGGCCCCGGGTGGAACCGTGCTCGTGACCGGCGGCACCGGCGCGATCGGCGGACGGCTGGCCCGCTGGGCAGCAGGTCGCAGCGCGGTCCGCGTGGCGCTGACGAGCCGCTCCGGCCCGGCCGTGTCCGGCATCGCGGCGCTGGCGGCGGACCTCGCGCAGTCCGGTACGTCGGTTGTCGTGCTGGCCGGAGACGTCGGCGTCCGGGCCGAGGTGGCAGGGCTGCTCGACTGGATCGACGCACGTGGGCCGCGCATCAGCTCGGTGTTCCACGCAGCCGGTGTCGGCGGCGGCGATCCGGTGGCCGAGCTCGATGTGCCCGGTCTGACCGCGTCGATGGCGGCCAAGGTTGGCGGCGCGACCCACCTGGACGAGCTGACCACCGACCTGGACGCGTTCGTCACCTTCTCCTCGGGTGCTGCCACCTGGGGCAGCTCCCACCTCGGCGGATACGCGGCCGCCAACGCCTTCTTGGACGCCCTGGTCGAGGCCCGGCGCCGACGCGGGCTGCACGGCACGTCGGTCGCCTGGGGTCTGTGGGGCGGCGGCGGGATGGCCGAGGGCCGCGCATCTGAACTGCTGCGGCGCATGGGCCTGCGGGAACTGGATCCGGACCTCGCGATCGGCGCGCTCGCGCAGGCGCTCGACCACGGCGAAGGCCTGCTCACCGTCGCAGACATCGACTGGGACCGCTTCGCGCCCGTCTTCACCGTGCAGCGGCCCAGCGCGCTTATCAGCGAACTGCTCGAGGCCCGGCAGGCACTGAATGAGGCGGCGCGCTCCGAGTCCGGCGAGGAGCGCACGTCCGCCGGTAACGACCTGATAGCCCGCCTGACCGGCCTCAACCGGGCCGAGCAGACGCGCGTGCTCGTCGACCTGGTGCGGACCGAGGCGGCCGTCGTCCTGGGGCATTCGTCCCCTGAGGCACTGGCGGCCGGGCGGGCCTTCCGGGACCTCGGCTTCGACTCGCTGACCGCCGTGGACCTGCGTACCCGGCTCAACGCCGCCACCGGCACGAGCCTGCCGGCCACCCTGGTCTTCGACTACCCGACCGCAGCCGCACTCGCCGGCTTCCTGCGCTCACGCCTACTCGGGGATGATGACCGCGACGCGGCGCCCGTCGTCACCGCGACGCCCGCGGACGAGCCGATCGCGATCGTCGGCATCGGCTGCCGCTTCCCGGGGGGCGTCCGCACCCCCGAGGACTTCTGGCGACTGCTGGCCGCAGGCGCCGACGTCGTCGCCGAACTGCCGAGCGACCGAGGCTGGGACCTGGCGGCCGTCCACGAAGCGGCCGGTCCCGGAAAGGCCCCGCGCGGCGGATTCCTCTACGACGCAAGCGAATTCGACCCCGGGTTCTTCGGGATCAGTCCCCGCGAAGCTTTGAGCATGGACCCGCAGCAGCGGTTGCTGCTGGAGACGTCCTGGGAGGCGCTGGAGCGGTCCGGCATCGACCCGGATGCGCTCCGTGGATCGGCGACGGGCGTGTTCGTCGGGGCCTCGTGGTCCGGCTACGGCCTCGGCCCGGATCAGGACGCTGACGGTGACAAGGGACACCTGCTGACCGGTACGTCGAGCAGCGTGCTCTCCGGCCGCATGTCGTACGTGCTCGGCCTGGAGGGACCGGCGGTGTCGGTGGACACGGCATGCTCATCGTCGCTGGTGGCGATGCACCTGGCCGGTCAGGCGCTGCGCTCCGGCGAGTGCACGCTGGCGCTGGCCGGCGGCGCGTTCATCGCCGCAACCCCCATGATGTTCACCGGCTTCAACACCCAGCTCGGCCTCGCGTCGGATGGCCGCTGCAAGGCATTCGGCGCCGGAGCGGACGGCATGGGTATGGCCGAGGGCGCGGGCGTCCTCGTGCTGGAGCGACTCTCCGACGCGCGCCGCAACGGGCACCCGGTGCTGGCCGTGGTCCGGGGCAGCGCGGTGAATCAGGACGGTGCGTCGAACGGCCTGACCGCCCCGAACGGTCCGTCGCAGCAGCGGGTGATCCGGGCTGCCCTGGCCAACGCGGGCTTGTCGGCCGACGACATCGACGCCGTCGAGGCGCACGGCACCGGTACGACGCTCGGTGACCCGATCGAGGCGCAGGCGTTGCTCGAGACGTACGGTCACGAAGGACGGGCCGAGGGCCGGCCGCTGTGGCTGGGCTCGGTGAAGTCGAACATCGGCCACACCCAGGCCGCGGCCGGAATGGCCGCCGTCATCAAGATGGTGCTGGCGCTGCAGAACCAGGAGCTGCCGCGAACCTTGCACGTGGAGGAGCCGTCGCCGCATATCGACTGGGCGTCCGGCGACGTCCGGCTGCTGAGCGAGGCCGTGGCCTGGCCGGTCGGCGACCGCCCCCGGCGGGCCGGCGTGTCGGCGTTCGGAATGAGCGGCACCAACGTTCATACGATCCTGGAGGAGGCCCCGGAGCCGACCGAGGACGTCGTCGTCACCACACCCTCTGGCCCGGCCGCGCTGACCGACGTACCGCCGCTCTGGCTCCTGTCCGGACGCACCCCCGGCGCATTGGCCGCCCAAGCACGCCGGCTCGGCACGCACCTGACCATGAATCCGGGCCTTGAATCAGTCGACGTGGGCTGGTCCCTCGCCACGAGCCGGTCCGCCTTCGAGCACCGGGCCGTCATATCCGGGGCCGACCTGGACGAACTCCTCGCGGTCCTGTCGTCGGTGGCCTCCGGCGAGGAAGCGGCCGGCGTGGTCGGCGGCGCGGTGCCGGAAGACCGGCCGCGCATCGGATTCCTGTTCGCCGGCCAGGGAGCGCAGAGAGCCGGGATGGCCCGTGGCCTGTACGACGCGTCGCCCGCGTTCGCTGCCGCGTTCACCGAGGCGTGCGAGCTGATCGAAGCAGAGCTCGGACTTCCTCAGATCCGGGACGTCGTCCTGAACGGCGCCGAGGGTGACGCGCGGGCCGACCAGACGCTCTACGCCCAAGGTGGCCTGTTCGCCCTCGAAGTAGGCCTGGTCGCGATGCTGAAGGCGGCCGGGATCACGCCAGACGCGGTCGCCGGACACTCGGTCGGTGAGATCGCCGCCGCACACGCGGCCGGCGTGCTTTCGCTGGCCGACGCGGCCCGGCTCGTAGCGTCGCGGGGCCGCCTGATGCAGGCCCTGCCCGAGGGCGGCGCGATGGCGGCGATCGAAGCCACCGAGTCGGAGATCCTCGCGACGCTCGACGCGGCGTCAGATGTGTCGGTTGCTGCGGTGAACGGCCCGACGTCAGTCGTGGTCTCGGGCGACGACGCGGCCGTTGAAGCCCTGCTCGAAATGTGGCGGGGACTGGGTCGGCGAGTGCGCCGACTGCGCGTGAGCCACGCGTTCCACTCGGCCCGAATGGATCCGATGCTCGGCGAGCTCGGCTCGGTCGCGACGCAACTGGAGCACGCGGCGCCGTCCGTGACCTGGGTCGGCACCCTCACCGGCGAGGTGATCACTGCCCCGAGCGCCGATTATTGGGCCGGGCAGGCACGTCAGGCCGTGCGTTTCGCCGACGCCGTCACGACGCTCGCGGGTCAGCGCATCTCGGTCCTCATCGAGATCGGCCCCGATGGGACGCTTTCGGCGATGGGCTCGGCCGCGCTCGACTCGATTGACGGAGACTACGAACCGGTCTTCATCCCGCTCCAGCGCCCGGACACGCCCGCGCTCAGCAGCGTGCTGACAGCTCTGAGTCGTGCTCACGTCCAGGGCGTCGGCGTCGACTGGACCTCGGTCCTGCCGGCTGGCCAGCGCGTCGAACTGCCCACCTACGCGTTCGAGCACGAGCGGTACTGGGTGCGCAGCGAGAAGTCCGCCGACGCGGCGACGTCAACGGCTCACGCGCCGACCAGCGCCGAGGAGCAGCGGTTCTGGTCTGCCATCGAGAGTGGCGATGTCCGGGCCCTGGCCGAGACGCTGTCTGTGGAAGACCAGCAACAGCTTGACGATGTCCTACCGATGCTGGCCACGTGGCGGCGGCGGGAGAGGCAGGAATCGGTCGCGGCCGGCTGGAAGTACGAGATCGCCTGGACTCCGGTGGTCGACCCGGCGTCGGTCGCGATGTCCGGGACCTGGCTCGTGTTCACCGACACCCGAGTTGCCGCGACCGAAGAGCTCATCGCGCAGGCGCTGACCGCACACGGCGCCGAGACGATCGTGATCGAGACGACCGCCAGCGACCTAGACCGGAAGTCCATCGCGGCCCGAATCGGTCGGCGACTCGACGACGTCCCGGCCGTCACCGGCGTCGTCTCACTGCTGGCACTGGAGCCGGAGTCCCTGACAGAGCATCCGGCCGTCGCCGCCGGCCTCGCTCGAACGCTGGGGTTGATCCAGGCGCTGGGCGACCTGGAGATCGCCGCGCCGCTTTGGGTGCTGACTCGGGGCGCGGTCGCGGGTGGCGTCGGCGAGACTCCGGCGCCGATCTCGGCCCAGGTCTGGGGCCTGGGCCGGGTCGCCGGGCTTGAACACCCCGAGCGCTGGGGCGGCCTGGTCGACCTGCCGGAGGCGCTCGACGCGCGGGCCATCGAGCGTCTGTGCTCGGTGATTGGCCACGCGGGTCCGGGCGGCGAGGACCAGGTGGCCATCCGTCGCGCCGGGATCCTCGGACGTCGACTCGTCCGCGCTGTGCCCGCTCCGGGCCGCGTCGACCGATGGACGCCGCGCGGAACGGTCCTGGTCACCGGGGGCAGCGGAGCGCTCGGTGGACGTGCGGCGCGCTGGGTCGGCCGCCGTGGCGCGGAACGGATCGTGGTGACCAGCCGCTCGGGCGCGCATGCGTCGGGCGCGGCACGACTGGCGGCCGAGTTGGCCGAGGCCGGAACCGCAGTGGCGGTGCTGGCCGGTGACATCGGCGTACGCGAGGACGTCGCCGCGCTGCTGAACTGGGTCGCGGCAAGCGGTCCCGAGCTCACGGCGGTCATTCACGCCGCCGGCATGCCGGAGGCGACGCTGATCGACGACGCGGAGCTCACCGGCGTCGCCGGAGTGATGGCGGCCAAGGTCGGTGGAGCGATGTGGCTGGACGAGTTGACTGCGGATCACGACCTGGACGCGTTCGTGGTGTTCTCGTCGATCTCGTCGACCTGGGGCAGCGGCATGCAGCCGGGTTACGCGGCCGGCAACGCCTTCCTAGACGCGCTGATCGAGAGTCGGCGAGCCCGAGGGGTCGCGGGGACCTCGGTCGCCTGGGGACCGTGGGCAGGTGGCGGGATGGCCGACAGCGACGGCGCCGTTGCCGCCCTGCAGTCGCGCGGCCTGCGGTTCCTCGACGGCGACCTGGGCATCAGTGCCCTGGCTTCGGTCGTGGACGGCGGCGGCGGGGTCGTCACGGTCGCCGACGTCGACTGGGCCCGGTTCTCCGAGGTGTTCACCCTGCGGCGGCTCAGCCCGCTCCTCGCCGACCTGCCCGAGGTCCAGGACGCGCGCGCCGACGCCGCCGAACACGGCGATGGCCCCGGGTCGGCCGCCACCGCGCTGGCCGAGCAGCTCGCCGGCCGCTCGCGTGCCGAGCAGGACCGGATCCTTGTGCACCTGGTCCGGACCGAGGCCGCGACGGTGCTGGGCTACGCGTCGATCGACGCGGTCGGCGCCGGCCGGGCGTTCAAGGACCTCGGCTTCGACTCGCTGACCGCGGTCGAACTGCGTAACCGGCTGAACAAGGCGACCGGTCAGCGGCTCGCGGCGACCATCGTCTTCGACTACCCGACCTCGGCGGCGCTGGCGAGTCATCTCAGGGCCGCGCTAAGCCCTGACGGCGAAGGCACCGCGCCGACGCCGGTGTTCTCCGAACTCGACGCGCTCGAGTCGCTGCTCGCCAACGTCCCCGCGAACAGCGAGATCCGCGCCGACGTCACGGTCCGGCTTCGCAGCGTTCTGTCGAAGTGGATCGGCGCCGAGGACGCCGGGTCCAGCGGCAACGGGGCCGCCGAGCAGCTTGAGGCCGCGACCGCCGATGAGGTCCTCAACTTCATCGACAACGAGCTCGGGGTGGCGTGAAATCCGATGCCCATGGAACCGGATCTGATGGGGAGCCCCTGATGGTAGAGAGTGAAAAGCTGCTGGCCTACCTGAAGAGGGTGTCGGGCGAGCTGTACGAGACCCGCGAGCGGCTGCGCAAGTTCGAGGCGGGTGATCATCAGGAACCGATCGCGATCGTCGGGATGAGCTGCCGGCTGCCGGGCGGAGTCGAGAGCCCCGAGCAGTACTGGGAGCTGCTGTCCACCGGGACGGACGGGACCTCCGGGTTCCCGGCCGGGCGTGGCTGGGAGGTCGGGGTTGAACTCGACCCCGACTCGTCCATGTGCCGTGGCGGCTTCGTGCACAGCGCGGGCGAGTTCGATCCCGGCTTCTTCGGCATCTCGCCTCGCGAGGCGTTGGCGATGGACCCGCAGCAGCGAATACTTCTTGAGACCGCGTGGGAGGCGTTGGAGCGCGCGGGCATCGACCCGAAATCGCTGCAGGGGACGGCGACGGGCGTATTCGCCGGAGCGTCACCCTCCGGATACTCGTCGACCGCCGCCCCCGGACCAGGCGGCATCTACCAGCTGACCGGGACGGCGCCCAGCGTCATCTCCGGCCGGATCGCTTACACGCTCGGGCTTGAGGGTCCGGCGGTGACGGTGGACACGGCGTGCTCGTCCTCACTGGTGGCGCTGCACCTGGCCGCTCAATCCTTGAGGTCGGGGGAGTGCACGCTGGCCCTGGCTGGCGGCGTGACGGTCATGGCCGTCCCCGCGGCCTTCTCAGAGACCTCACGTCAGGAAGGCCTGGCGGCGGACGGACGTTGCAAGGCCTTCGGGGCTGGCGCGGACGGCACCGGCTGGGCCGAGGGCTCCGCGGTTCTGGTGGTGGAGCGGGTTTCCGACGCGCGCCGCAACGGCCACACGGTGCTGGCCGTGGTGCGCGGCAGCGCGGTGAATCAGGACGGTGCGTCGAACGGGCTGACCGCGCCGAACGGTCCGTCGCAGCAGCGGGTGATCCGCGCGGCGTTGGCCAACGCTCGTCTCTCGACGTCGGACGTCGACGCGGTGGAGGCGCACGGAACGGGCACCGTGCTCGGCGACCCGATCGAGGCGCAGGCGGTGCTGGCGACGTACGGTCAGGACCGTCCGGCGGATCAGCCGCTCTGGCTCGGCTCGGTGAAGTCGAACATCGGCCACACCCAGGCCGCGGCCGGGGCGTCCGGAATCATGAAGATGATCCTCGCGCTCCAGCACGACCTGCTCCCGCCGACGCTGCACTCCGACGAGCCGTCGCCGCACATCGACTGGTCGGTAGGGGCCGTTCGTCTGCTGAACAAGGCCGTGCCGTGGACGCCGGTCGACGGCCGACCGCGGCGGGGCGCGGTGTCGTCCTTCGGCGTCAGCGGCACGAATGCGCACGTCATCATCGAGGAGCCCGGCGACGCGGGCGAGACTGAGGCAACCGACGCGGCCGATGACGGCGCAAAGGTTCTGACCGGTCGTACGACGGCCTGGCTGGTCTCGGGCCGCGGCACCGCCGGACTGATCGCCCAGGCCGAGCGACTCGCCGAATTCACCGCCGGGGCAGCGGATCTAGACCCGGTCGACGTCGGCTGGTCCCTGGCCACCACCCGATCAGTATTCGAACATCGAGCCGTCCTGCTCGGCGAGACTCGGGACGAGCTGACGGCGGGACTGGCGGCGGTAGCTGCTGGCGAGCCGGCCACGGGCGTGATCAGCGGCACGGTAGCGGTTGGCGACGACAGCGGTCCTGTGGTGTTCGTGTTCCCGGGTCAGGGTGGTCAGTGGGTGGGGATGGGTCGGGAGTTGGCGGCTTCGTCTCCGGTGTTCGCGGCTCGTCTGGCTGAGTGCGGGGAAGCGCTGGCTCCGTTCGTGGATTGGAACCTCGGTGAGGTTCTGTCTAGCGGTGAGGACGAGTCGCGGCTGGATGTGTTGCATCCGACCCTGTGGGCGATCATGGTGTCGCTTGCGGCGGTGTGGGAGGCGGCGGGGGTTCGTCCGGATGCTGTGATTGGTCATTCGCAGGGTGAGATTACGGCGGCGGTGGTGGCCGGGATTCTGACTCTTGAGGATGGTGCGCGGGTGGTGGCGCGTCGTGGTCAGGCGATGGCTGCCGGGATGGCCGGTCGTGGCGGTGTGCTCTCGATCGTCGCTCCGTTGGACGCGGTTGAGGCGCGGCTGCGGGATGGTCTGGCAGTCGCGACGGTCAACGGCCCCGAGGCGATCACGGTGTCTGGTCCGGTCGAGACGCTTCAGGAGCTTGCCGCCGGGTGCGAGCGTGATGGTGTGCGTTCGCGGTTCGTGCCGATGGATTATGCGCCGCATGGTCCGCAGGTTGAGGCGATTCGGGACGAGGTTCTGGCCTCGCTCGACGGTGTGACTCCCAGTTCGGCGGTGATTCCGATGGTCTCGGGGATGACTGCGGATTATCTCGACGGCGCGTCGGCCGATGCGGGGTACTGGTATGCGAGTCTGCGTGCGACGGTTCAGTTCTCCCGGGGCATCGAGCGTCTTCGTGCTGACGGGTACGGGGTGTTCATCGAGGTCTCTCCGCATCCGGTGTTGACCTCTGCGATCGGTGCGACCCTCGAAGAATCTCAGCCCACTGTCGTCACCGGCACACTGCGTCGTGACGACGGTGGCCCGGCCCGACTGCTGGCTTCGCTGGCCGAGGTCCACGTGCACGGCGTTCCGGTCGACTGGTCCGCGATCCTGCCCGCCGGACAGCGCG
>Ga0185299_10001730_pt1 | contig 38969 bp, 37 predicted proteins | sample PaiPotPPA55metaG_FD_128002 | JGI IMG/M metagenome (GOLD analysis project Ga0185299, IMG submission 128002) | Iron sulfur acid spring bacterial and archeal communities from Banff, Canada, to study Microbial Dark Matter (Phase II) - Paint Pots PPA... ...
CCGCCCGCCCGCTGGTCCTGCTGGCATATCTACCTGAGACGGGGCCGAAGCGCCCCATTAAATTCTTTAGATGCAGTGGCTTAGATTAAGATTCCACCACTCCTAAATGGAATTCTAGGGAGCGCTGACGAGGGTGTCAAGGATGGCGCGGGCCGTTCGTTTGCACTTCCGCCCTCTTCCCCATGATCCGCACATCCCCTCTCGCGGAGCCAGCATGCAACTTCTTGGAACCATTTCGTTCTCACGGAGCAATTTAGGTAAAATCCCTGTTCTGATCCCATGCGCACTCGGCCAAAGCAAATCGATGTGCGGACAAATACGCTGACCAAGGCGAAATACATCGCCATCAACGCATTCCTGATCTTTCATATTCTGGCGATTGCCTGCTGGTGTCTCCCCATCGACAGCCCGCTAATCACACTCTGCAAGGACCGGGTGCGGCCCTATTTTCTGTGGTCCGGACTGTTTCAGTCCTGGGATATGTTCTCCCCGATACCCAAAGCAGCGAACACTTATGTCGAAGCCACCATTGTTTATCAAGACGGATCCAGAACAACCTGGACCTTCCCGAGAATGGAGCAACTCAGCCTGACCGAGCGCTACTTCAAGGAACGCTACCGCAAGTATGCGGAAAACCTCCCGCTCGATCAAAACGACGCCTTGTTGCCGGATGCTGCCCGCTACATCGCGCGTCTGAACAGCACGCCCTCGCATCCGGCACGAACCGTCATGCTGATCCAAAAGTGGTCATTCATTGTTCCCCGCGCCGACGGCTCCTACATTTCCGAGCCTTGGGGCCAGCACATTCTCTACGGCTATGGCGTGAAGCCCGAGGATTTGAAGTGAGACTGAGGTCGTTGTTTGAGGCGTGGAATGCGTTCTTCTTCGCGCCGCAATCGCCGATACCTATTGCATTGTTTCGCATCGTATACGGTTTGCTGGTCATCGCTACTCTTACCTTGCTGCGGCCGGACTGGTTGACCTGGTACGGCCCCCACGCATGGGTAAGCCTGCCAACAATGCATACGCTTGAGCCAGGCACGCGGCTAAACCTGTTCGCAGTCATTCCGCAAACCGATGCTTCGATCAATGCGCTCTTCTGGATATTTCTGGGATCGGCCATCCTCCTGACCATCGGCTTCCTGACTCGCCTCAACAGCCTCTTGGTTTTTCTTTGCCTCGCCTCGATCCATCAAAGAAACGTTTACATTCTCCACGGCGGAGACACGTTCTTGCGAGTCGCCGGATTCTTCCTGATCTTCGCACCCGCCGGCGCGGCTCTTTCCATAGATCGTCTCACGATAGATCGTCTCATTCGCATCTGGCATGGGAAGGAAGACGCCGGCATCCAGCCGCGCAGCCCATGGGCACAGCGCATGATTCAGTTTGAACTGGCGCTGGTCTATTTCGCGACTTTCTGCGCAAAAGTGAAGGGAGCCCCCTGGCTGCAAGGAACCGCAATGTACTACATCTATCATCTCGATGAGTTCAAGCGCTTCCCCATACCCTCGTGGTTTCTCCACCCGCTAATGCTCAAGCTGGAGAGCTGGACGGCGCTCGTACTGGAATTTTCCCTAGGCGTCTTAATTTGGGTAAAGGAACTCCGATACATCGTACTGACGCTCGGATTGCTGTTTCATCTCAGTCTCGAATACTCTCTAAACATCCCGTTGTTCCAGTGGGACATTCTGTCGGCATACATCTTGTTCATCGATCCCGCTGACCTAACGCGCGCTTGGGATTGGCTACGAACCCGCACGGCTGTACAACGGCTAGACCAGTAAGGCCACTGAAAGATTTGGGCGGCCAGCCCACATCTCCTTGGCGCGTGGGCCAGTGGGCCGGTGCGGCCGTATGAGGGCTGGGGACGAATTTCGCCAGCCCACTTCAACTCGGCGCGTCTAATGGGCCGGCCGTATCTTATCCAGGCCAAAACGTGTTGGATGGGCGTTCCAGTGAGTCAGGTACCACCAGGTCCGGGTGAAGCGTGGACACGAGTGTGTTTTCAGAACGAGTGGCGGAGAAGGTGGTTGCGTGAAATCGAAGCTGTCGAGCATATCGTTGGCCCTCTGGTCCCGTTCAGTCAGAGGTGCCAGGTAAAAACGCTTCTCGACAAACGAGAGGAATGACGAAAGTTCGTACTGGGTGTGGCTGACCTTTCCCTTGCGGACGTAGGGAGAGATGATCAACAAGGGGACGCGTGGACCCAACCCGAATTGATCGACCGGAGGTGGGGAGACATGGTCATAGAAACCTCCGAAATCATCCCAGGTTATGAATACTGCGGTTGACGCCCAATCTGGACCCTCCATCACCGCATTCAGTTGTTCGACGCTCCAGTTCTCTCCCGTGCAGGTGCTCATGGGTGGGTGCTCACTGGCCTCCCCAGTCACCAGCCAGCTCACCGCTGGCAACCGGCCGTTGCGAGCATCCTCGGCAAACTGTGCATCTGGAACTACTTTGCTGGTCCACAGGGGACCGTTACGGATATGTTTGATGGCGTCGAGGGTCGACCATATGTAACCAACCTGGCCACGTGTGGGAGCGTAATACTTCCAGCTGACGTGTGCTGCTTCAAGCCGATCGGCCAGCGTCGGCAGGTCGAAACAGGGCGGCTCCTTGGAAATCTCTCCCTTGGAGTCCATTACGTCCACTCGCTCGTCCGGGTCTGCATCGCAACCCCAAATCTCCTTTGGTGGTTGGGGATTGTTGATCACTCCTCCCGACTGGGCGGCCACCGTGAAGAGATGATTGGGGAAACTGGGCCCCCGCAGCGAAGAAAACATGTGATCGGCGAGGACAAAATTGCGCGCATAGGCGAAGTAGTTCGGGATGTCGGACTCCCGCATCTGGGTGTAGGGGAGCATGGAACCGTCCACGTTCCCGTTCACCACCAGGTCAAAACCGTCCATCTTGCTGCCGTCGATCGCCTTGATCGCATCCTCCCAAGTATGACCAAGGTCAAATGGCATTTTATCCGGAGTGCGAGTGAGCGGTACTACCTCGCCTTTGGACGTTCTACCCGTCATGGCGCCGTCGGCGCCGGGAAAAGTGCCGAAGTAGGTGTCGAAAGAACGATTCTCCTTGATGATGAAAACAATATGCTCAATCTTCGCCAGCCCCTCGGCATTCGAAATGGCGGCTCTTTGCTCGGTCCTCGCCTCGCTCCTTGGCGGCCGGCTGCAAGCGGTCGCGAACAACAAGGCGATTGAGGCAACGATCACTGCCGCGAACATTGCAAACACTGCTCGCATCGGAACACAAACGTTGATTGGTACGAATCCCGCACACCAAAACCACGACAGCTTTCGAATGGTTCACTCCGCGCTGCGCGAAGGATCACAGCGCTCAGCGCGCTGGATGCAACATCGCGACGGTCGGCCCCGTCAGACGAGGACCACGTGAGAGATGAGAGAAGGCTCGCCGCAGACGAGCCCGCCGTTTGGTTAGGCAAGAAGGGAAAATGGCGGTGCGCGGCCCGGAGAAACAGTCGTGCAAGCTGTTCGACGTACTTCTGGTTCGGCGATTACGATACACCCGCAAGTCCGATTGCACGGCAGGCCTTGGAGTATCGAGTTCAGCACCACAGGACGAGGGTTTGAACCTCCCGCTGCGAAAGAATGGTTGCCAGCTCGCTTGAGCGTCCGCTCGCCAGGACTGGATTCCTCCACCGCCTGGCGCATTGCATTCAAATCATCGGTTGCCGAGATGATGGGAAAGAGCAGAAACAGCAGACAGGAAAGCGCGACCGCAGCCTGGAGCGGCCTGAAACGAAGCTGTCGTAGCCAGAAGCAAAATGCTAGCGGGACCAGCAGCAGCCAGCACAGATTGAGCAGCAGTTCCAATATCTATTCCCGGGCACGCAAAAGACTAAGAAGGCTAACCTTAACATGCGGGCATACGTTTTCGATAGTAGTTGGTGCCGGGGGTGCCCCAGGTCTCGCGCTTTTCGAGACCTGGGATTCCACAAACGCGTCACGGCGGGTGGGCCAGTTTAACGAGGGAATATAACGCGGGGTTTTTTTGACAGTACCGAAAATAGCTGGGGGTGCGCCCCTTCTCGCGCGCTTCGAGACGGGGCCCCACCCGAACTGCCGACACCTGACACTGCGGTGCCCCTAATCAGCCCTTAGACCTTTTTCGTCACATTTTTCCCGTACGGCTATCACAGACACACCAATCAGAATCGCGCAATAATTCACCGACAGTACAGCATCGAAAACCGTGCCCGTCTCCAGAGACGGACCCGTCCTCCACCGCAAAACATCTTCGGCGGATCTTTGACAAAGGACGACAAGTACACAAATAAAGCGGCAGAAGCGGCGAAGCGGCCACCATGCACCCCGAGAAGTGCACGCCAAACCGCAGAATCGCCCGCTAAGTCGTTATTCATGTAGAGGATAGAGCTAAGTAGTGTAATTAGAATGGCTTAGGGGAAATGTTGGGGCATAATGTACTGTGCAATACCCATACAGTAAACAGCCAAAAATGAAGTCAAAACCACCAAAATTCAGGGGTTCCCTCCGAGGGAGGTTTCTCGGCAAAATCAAAGACCCTCGCGGGTGGCGCCCACGCGGCTCTTAAAGCAATCTCACGTCTTCGCATCGGTCGAGATATACTTCGCGAGCACGGGACAAGGAAGGGGCCACGCGGCCCAACCCATGCCTGAAGAAAAGTCTGCCTCTCCGGATCGCATTCCGGCTCCCAGGCTTTCTCGCCGCACTGCCTGTAAGCTGGGAATCGCCACGGCGTTGCTGGCAGCGGGGCGAAAGGTGGCGGGCATAGTTTTGCCGTGGACTGCGCATAGCAGTGCTCCGGCGACTCCAAATTCAGCGACTCCAAAATCAATGACCAGCAAGCCTCACATTGCAGTAATCGGCGCAGGCGCCTTCGGCGGATGGACCGCCCTGTATCTTCTTCGCGGCGGAGCGCAAGTCACTCTGCTCGACGCCTGGGGTCCGGGAAATTCGCGAGCGTCATCAGGCGGTGAGACGCGAGTCATCCGCGGTGCGTACGGCCCCGATCAGCCTTATACAAAACTCGCCGCGCGCGCACTCGATCTCTGGAAGCAGCACGAAGCCCAGTGGAAGCGAAAATTCTTTTTCCCCATCGGAGTGCTCTGGATGGTCGAAGACGATGGCACATTCGAGCGAGGCTCACTTCCGTTCCTGAAAGATGCCGGAATTCCCTTCGATCAGCTCGATGTGAAAGAACTAGCGCGCCGCTGGCCGCAGATAAATTTCGAGAAAGTCGAATGGGGCATTCACGAACCGCAAAGCGGATACCTGCTGGCTCGCCATTCGACGCAAGCGGTGGTCGAGCAATTTGTAGCCGATGGCGGCGAGTATCGCCAGGCAATGGTAGCAGCGCAGGATCTCGAAAGCGGTCAGTGGAAGGCTTTGCCGCTATCAGATGCCTCGGCCATCGTCGCCGACCGCTACGTCTTCGCCTGTGGTCCATGGTTGGGAAAGCTCTTCCCGCAAACGGTCGGTCCGCATTTCATCGCAACCAGACAGGAGGTATTTTTCTTCGGCACTCCCGCGGGCGATCAACGTTACGACGAGGGTAACGTACCAGTTTGGGGAGATCACAGCGACCACTTCATGTACGGAATTCCCGGCAACCAGGGACGCGGTTTCAAAATTGCCGATGACACGCGCGGGCCCGAGTTCGATCCCACTTCAGGCCAGCGGCTGGTAAGCGAAGATGGCCTGGCCGATGCGCGCCGTTATCTCGCCTACCGCTTTCCGGGGATGAAAGATGCGCCGCTGCTCGAAACGCGGGTCTGCCAGTACGAAAACACAACCGACCACAATTTCATAATCGATCGGCATCCGCGCAATCAGAATGTGTGGATCGTCGGAGGAGGTTCAGGCCACGGATTCAAGCACGGCCCAGCGCTCGGCGAGATGGTGGCAAAGCTCGTGCTGAAAGACGAAACTGCGGACCCGCTATACCGCCTGGCGCGGTTTGCAGCAAATAGCGCGAAGTGATTTGCCCTGTGAACCCCGTGCCCCCTGTGGTAAAGATTTTTTCGACTCGAGGACACGAAGGAAATTGCGGAGCGCTACTGAATCTGAATCACGCTTTCCGAACTGCTGGCTTTGATCTCTTCCACCCGCGCCACCACATTGCGGGCGAACGCGAAAAGCGACTTCGCATGAGGCGAGTCCTCTCCCTGGAGCACCGAGGGAGAGCCACTGTCGCCCGATTTGCGAATCTCCGGATCGAGCTCGATGCCTCCGAGAAAGGCGATGTCGAACTGTTTCGCCGTCTTCTCCGCGCCGCCGCGCGAGAAGATATCGATTTCGTGCTGGCAATGCGGACAGACGAAGTAACTCATGTTTTCGACCATGCCGACGATGTCCACCTTCATCTGGCGAAACATCTCGATGGCCTTGCGCGCATCCTGCAGAGAAACGTCGGACGGCGTAGAGACCACGATCGCGCCGGTCAGCGGAACAGTCTGAATCAGAGAAAGCGCAACGTCGCCGGTTCCCGGAGGCAGGTCAATGACAAGATAATCAAGCTGTCCCCATTGCACCGATCCCAAAAACTGCTTGATGATCGAATGCAGCATGGGACCGCGCCAAATCAGCGGTTTGTCTCCAGGATTAAGGAAGCCAACCGAGATGACCTTGAGCCCATGCGAGTGGATGGGCGCGATCTGGTTTTCGCCCATCACTTTGGGTTGCTCGTTGGTGCCCAGCATGAGCGGAACGTTGGGCCCATAGACGTCGCCGTCGAGCAATCCAACTTTGTGGCCCATCTTGCTAAGAGCGATTGCGAGATTGACCGAAAGTGTGGTCTTGCCGACTCCGCCCTTGCCGGATCCAACGGCGATGATGGCATTAACGCCAGGCAAAGGTTGTGGCGTGGGCTGTTGCTGGCCGGGATGATGGGAATGAGCGCTCATATTTCGATTATACGGGAGGAGAGGGGCTAGCCATTGCAGAGGTCAGAGGTCAGAATTCAGAGGTAAAACTGATCGCGCTCGTCGCGTGCGCGAAGGGCATACTGAAAACAAAGACCGGGAGCGATTTTCATCGCTGCAATCTGACCTCTGCAATCGCTAGTAGTGCCCTTCTCCCACCTGCACCTTGCCGCGAAACATGCGGTGGACGAACACAAAATAGGCGACCACGAGCACTGCGGCGAATGTCCACCAAGCCAGGCCGGCGCTCAGTGCGTGACCGCTGGCGTCGGTGTTGTAGATGGTGAGGTCGTATTCGTGATGGCGGGCAGGCAGGACGACGGGATAGAGCGCAAACGCCGCGCCTACCAGCATCGCGGTGATATACAGGCTGGAGGCAACGAAGGCGAGTTTCTCTTTGCCCTTGGGATTGGCCCAGAGCATCACTGCCAGGCTGGCTACCACGGCGAGCGGAATCAGTATCCCGATCTTGTGCTTCCCGTAGTTCGCCATGATTTCAGGACGGATGAAATACGTCGCAACCAGGGAAATGCAGGTCAGAAAAAACTGTACGGGCCAGCACAGCAATGCAAAACCGCGGGCGCGGCGGCCGAGATCCCCGTCGGTTTTGAGCGCGATGTAGTAAGAACCGTGCGCGGTCAGGGTCACTAGCACCACCACGCCGATGAGTACCGTATACCAATCCAGGATTCCCGTCAGCGGGCCGAGTTTGAAGTTGGTCCAGAGCGGCTCAAAGAAATAGCCGGTTGAATCAAGCGGAACTCCGCGCACCACGTTGCCGAACGCTGCCCCGAAAAACGCAGCCAACAGAATGCTGGAAATGCTGAAGATCAGGTCGAAGAAGTCCTGCCAGACCCGGTTCTCGATGTGAGCGCGGAATTCAATGCCGACGCCGCGCAGAATGAGCAGCCACAGGATAATGGTCAGAGGAAGGTAGAACCCGCTGAAGCTCGACGCGTATAGTCGAGGGAATGCAAAGTAGAGTGTGCCGCCGGCGGCGAGCAACCAGACTTCGTTGCCATCCCACACCGGACCGATGGCGCGCAGCACTCGGCGTCGTTCGTCGTTCGTCTTGGCCGCAAGCAGATAAATCGCGCCCGCGCCAAGATCAAATCCGTCAAGCACGACGTAGGTCGCGATCATCGCTGCAACAATCCAGAACCAAAGGCCCGGCATATTTACCTTGCTCCGTCATGTTCTCTGAAATCACAGCCCTTTGTCGATGGAGCGCCGGGCGTCCCGCCCGGCCACTACAAAATTGACAGGCGACGAAGCCCGTCGCTCCACCAGAAGTTAGGGGCTGGCGTCAACGGTCGCCTAGCTCCTGACTTCCCCCCTGCGCACCGATTCCGCACGGCGTATCTCCCGGCGTCGCGCGGCATCTTCGTAGCGACGCTTTTGATCTGCGGTCTCGGGGACGACAGGCGCGACCGCCATGCGATTTCCGGCAGCATCTATGGCGACAAAGGTCAGATAAGCGGAGCTGACGTGACGGCTTTGTTCGGTGTGATAATTCTCCACCCAGACCTTCACGCCCACTTCCATCGAAGTGTGGTAGACGCGATTGACCGACGAGCGCAGGACTACGAAATCTCCGACTCGAACCGGCACGAGAAAATCCAGATGATCAATAGAAGCCGTCACCACGTACTGGCGCGAGTGGCGATGAGCGGCCATGGCGCCGGCAAGGTCGATCCAGTGCATGAGGCGTCCGCCAAGAAGCGCGTTCAGCGGATTGGCATCGTTAGGCAGTACGATCTCGGTCATTTCCGAGATCGATTCGCGCACCGGCCGCGGGGTTGACTTCGCTTTGTCATTGTTATTCATAGACTGTTAGACGAGAACCGCGCTCGGCCGGGCGAGATATGTCTGGAGATAGCAGGTTGCGAGTCTGAGCACACGCGGATCCGGGTGCGCGTTGAGCCAAGCCTCGCTCCCCAGATCGAACGTCAATTTCCCATGTTCGACCGGAGCGTGAGCTAACTCGCAGACAAAGCAGATCGTGATCTGCTCCCGGCTGGCACAGGCAACCGAAAAACGAATTGCATCCCAGTCACGGCATGCCGGAAGATGCGGACAGGCGGTTGCGTAGCCAAGGTTGCAGAATTCCCGCATATGCGTGTCTGATGTCGCTAGTTCCTGCCCCGAGGCGCGGCAGTTTCCCTTCCATCCCGCTCCGAGTGGCAGACGCGAAGGATGGGGCCAGGAGCCGTCGTTCACGATTTCCCGCGGCACAAAAAAAGGGCAAGCCAAAGTTATTCCCTCGGAGAAAGCCCATTGTAACGCGGGCCGTGATATGAATGGAAAGCAGCTTTTGGCTCTTAGCTTCTCGTCTTTAGCGTTTACGTTTTCTCTGAGAACTGGGAACTGAGAACTTGTCCTGAGACCTGACACCTAAGACCTTTTCTATGGATCGCATTGCTATGTTAAGCGAAATTCTTACCGCGAATCCCGAGGATTCGTTCGCGCGCTATGGGCTGGCGCAGGAGTACTCGAACGCCGGACAGATCGAGCAGGCGCTTCAGGAATTCAAAACGCTGATCGAGAAAAATCCCGATTACACGCCCGCGTACTTCATGGCGGCGCAAGCGCTGGCCAAAGCGAGCCGCGTCGATGAGGCCAAGCGAATGCTCGTGGACGGCATCTCCTCCGCAAGACGCACCGGCAACGCTCACGCGCAATCAGAGATGACGGCCATGCTGGAAGAACTGGGGTGAGGCGATTGCAGAGGTTAGAGGTCAGATTGCAGAGGTGAAAGTTCCGAGGCTTGTGGGGTGCTCTTCGCTTTCGAAGTTGTTTCACCTCTGCAATCTGACCTCCAACCTCTGACCTTGTCCGCAGTGCTACACTCACCTGTTCCGCGGAGGCACGCAATGCGCCGTCTTACTTTTCTTCTCGTTCTGATTTTCTCTCTTCCCGCATTCTCTCAAGCCAAGCATCCCTTCACTTTCGAAGACATGATGAAGCTGAAGCGCGTCGGCGAGCCTGTGCCTTCGCCCGACGGCAAGTGGGTGCTTTTCGCTGCGGTCGATGTGGATCTGGCGGCGAACAAGAAGACCTCCCACATCTGGATCGTCCCGCTGAATAGTAGAGCGACAAGTGTGGGGACGGGCGCCTCGCCCGTCCAATCCGACCACATTCTCATCCCCGATCAAGACGGCGACCGTCCGCGCTGGGCACCGGATGGCAGCCGCTTTGCCTTCCTCTCGAATAAAGATGGCGGATCGCAAGTCTGGATTGCGGACTTTGATGGCGCTGCGGGAAATGTCACTGCTGTGCACAAGCTGACCACAATTGCGACTGAATCCGGTGGCGAACTTTGGTCGCCTGATGGAAAGCACATTCTGTTTACGTCGGATGTCTATCCGGAGTGCGACGGCAAAACTACTGAAGAATGGAGCTGCAATACAAAGAAGCACAAAGAAGTTGAAGACTCCAAGGTGAAGGCAATCATTTTTGACCGACTGCTCTATCGGCATTGGAATGCGTACAAACGCGGCACGCGCACCCATATTCTTATGGTTCCGGTTCCATCGTCGAACTCAATCCCGCCTGAAGAGGGCGCATACAACGGGCCTCCTCGACCTCTGACCCACGACCTCACGCCCGGAGACTACGACGCTCCCGTGTTCTCGCTCGGCGGACAAGACAACTATGCCTTCTCGCCCGACGGGCAGGAGATTTGCTACACCTCGAACCACGATAAGGTCGAAGCCACGTCCACCAACAACGACCTCTGGATCGTCCCGGTGAATGGCGGAGCGGCCAAGAACATCACCGCCGACAATCCCGCCAGCGACTCGACGCCGCTCTATTCGCCCGATGGCAAGTACATCGCCTACCGCGCCCAGCAGCGTCCCGGATACGAGAGCGACCGCTTCCGGTTGATGCTTTACGAGCGCAGGACGGGGGAGAAGATGGACTTAACGGAGGGTTTTGATCGCTGGGCCGGAGCCTTCACATGGGCGCCGGATTCAAGAACGCTCTACTTCAGCGCAGACCACAAAGGCCACAGCCTCATCTACACCGTCGACGTGAGGTCGGCCATTGGATCCAGCAAGCGGCGGCCCGCGTTTTCCAAACGCGCCCTTGTGGCCGGGTACAACGATGATCTGGCAGTGACCCCTGACGGGAAAACGTTGGTGTTCAGCCGCATATCGATCGCAGCACCGAACGAAATCTACGCTAGCGATGCGGGCGGCGACGGTTGTCCCGCTAATGCCGGGGACGTTGATCCAGGGAAAGAGGATTGCACCTTAAACAAGGATTGGGCGATCACTCGAGTGAACGAGAGCCTACTGTCCCAAATTAGCATGTCAAAGATCGAATCCTTCTTCTTCACCGGCGCGAAGGGCGACAACGTCGAAGGCTTCCTGGTCCGTCCGCCAAACTTCGACGCCACCAAGAATTATCCCGCGAAGTTCCTAATCCACGGCGGCCCGCAGGGCGCCTGGGGAGACGACTGGAGTTATCGCTGGAATCCTGAACTCTTCGCCGCCAATGGGTACGTGGTCATCATGATTAACTTCCACGGCTCGACGGGATACGGGCAGAAGTTCATTGACGCCATCAATGGCGACTGGGGCGACGCTCCGTTTGAAGACCTGATGAAGGGCCTCGACTACGCGGAGAAGACTTACCCGTTTATTGATAAAGACCGAGAGTGCGCGCTGGGCGCGAGCTACGGCGGATACATGGCCAACTGGGTGCTCGGCCATACCGGGCGTTTTAAGTGCGTTGTGTCGCACGACGGCATGTTCAACGCCGTCTCCGCCTGGGGCACGACCGAAGAACTCTGGTTCAATAACTGGGAGTTCAAGGGCACTCCGTACACCAATCCTGAGATGTACGAGAAGTGGAATCCGCGGAACGCGGCGAAGAATTTCAAGACGCCTACGCTTGTCATCCACGGACAACTCGACTACCGCCTCGATGTAAGCGAAGGCTTCCAGCTTTTCACCACGTTGCAGACCATGGGCGTACCCTCCAAGATGCTCTACTTCCCCGACGAAGGCCACTGGGTGTTGAAGCCGCAGAACTCGCAACTTTGGTACAAGACGGTCAACGACTGGGTCGATCAGTGGACGGCGACGAAGAAGTAGCCGTCAGCAAAATCTGGCCGGTGGACCGACGCGCGCCCTCGCCCGTCCAGCCGCCGCAGCGTTAGAACAGAGGCCCATCTCCGGCCAACACCTTGCAACTTCGTTTGTCGTCGGGATACGAGGCGCTTGACGAGTGCTGAGATTGGTTCTGTGCCTTGCCGGTGGGGTCGGGCGCGGTCTGGCCGAGGGATCCACCCACTGGGCTGGTAAAGCCCACCCGACTCAGCGGATCGCAGAGGATCAGAATGTGCTGGCCACTGCGCATCGGGCGATGCACGGACCGTGCTCCCGCCCACTCGTGAAATGGTGAGAATCTGGCCAAGCTCGACGCCGGCAATCGCCCGGTCCACACGCAAACTCAATTGGACCGCTGGAGTCGCCGCCGGAACGGCCGTCGTAGCCCGATCGGTTGCCGCGGTGTGGTCTGTCGCCGTCCGGGTCGTGCCTGCAAGCACCGTGCCGGCAAATATCATCCCGGCCCGGCGTGAAATCTGTTTCCATTGCGGACCTGGAGTGCGTTCAGCGACGACTTGATCCGATTGCTGCGCGGCGGCAAAGCATGACAGGGAGAAGTTGGACTAACAGGCAAGTGCAACGACCAACGCGCGTCTTGACGCAGGCATAGCGAGTCTCTTTCTGGAGGGAACTGGACCGGGAGAGGTCCTGGGAGTGGAATCAGCGTAGCGCGTTACGGATCAGAGCGATGTACGGGCGGTCACCACCGTTTGTGGTGAATCGTCAGATGGTGCGGGCGCCGGAATAGCAGATCGCGCTGCCATGCTGGGTCGGTTCATTTGTAGTTCTTCTCGATCCATTCCGGATAGCGGTACTTCAGCATGTAAGAGATCCACATTCCTTGCGCGGTGGAGTGGGCGGTCGGCAATTCGTCGTCAAAAGAGAAGCGGTAAGGCGTTCGAGACCAACCGTGCCAGGTTTCCAGCCAACCACCGTCGATCTGCTGCGCGGCAAAGGCTCTTTCGACCCATCGGGGACGGATCAAATCGGGCCTGCCGGCGGCAAGCAGAAATGCGAGCCGTTGCAGATAGAGGTCCGTCACGCGGAAATCGATAGCAGCTTCCCCGGCGATTCGTTCTTCGATCTTTTGCATCAGGCGATCCAACTCCGGAGTGGAGCCCTTGGATTTCCGGTAGAAGCACAGCGCGAATAGTTGGTGCGTCGCTTTTCCAGTTCGATAATTGTCGGGAGAGAACATGTCGTCCCGCTCCTGGGGCGACAGGGCGACGTCGTTCGGAGCGGCTCCGTGCAGAATCCATCGTTGGTACTCCGCGAGGCTCTGGAGTTCCTGGTCGCTCGCGGCATTCGTCGGCATCGCTGGATCCACCATCTTGCCCAAGATATTGGCGTCGACCTTCCAGGCATCAACGAAACTGGAACCGAGTGCCTTCATCCGTGGCTCACTGGAAAGCGAGGCACAGTCCACCACCATGTGGGCGGTCGCGGAGTTGGATAGAAGAGCGGCCTGCGGGCGTGGAGACGCTTCCCCTCGCAGTTTGCCGATACTGCCCGAGCACCCAGTCCGTGCTGCGCGCGAGGGTCCGATCGAGATTCCCGACGAACTGCGCCCGGGAAGGCCGCCGGATCGAGACATTGTTGTTGAGCACCGCCGCTCCGAGCGCCAGCACCAACAGAACGGCCACGGACGCAGCGATTCGTCGCAACCACTTAAGGTAAGTGCCGCGTGTCGAGCTTGTGCCAGGAGGAATTCTCATATTGGCCCTGTTCTCTGGCGGGAACCGGTCAAATCACCGGCGACATCGTTTCTCCTGCTAGCGCAGAAGACGATTGGGAAACCCTGCGCAGATAAACTGCACCAACCCGAAATCCGAGGCGAGCAGGAACTCGAAGCTACCTAGTGCGACGGTTCGCCTTGGCGGCCTTCCGTTGCGCCTTCTGGTATTTCTTCATTGCTTTCCGCTGTTTCTTTGACATCTTCTTCAGCACTTTTTTCTGCTGCTTAGCTTCCTTCCGGGACCGCCGCATATTTTCCGCGGTACTGGTGCGCTGAGCTTGGGCGGGTATGGACGCTGTAGCGCTCAAGGCGGCCAGCAGCAGAATGCAAGCGGCAATTCGTTTCATAATCTCTCTGACGGCAGATTCAGCAGCGATCTTACACCAAGCCTGCTCCAAGGCTGGCACACAGGGTTTTACTTTTGCAATCGAACCTGTTGTCAATGAAACGCTAATGAATCGTCTTCGTCTTCCGCGACATGTAATCCATCAGCAGATATTGGCCAAGCGTGTATGGCGTCGTGAAGTAGGCCTTGCCGCGGCACATCTGCGTCACTTTCTGGACGAACTGCACCAGTCCGTAGTCGGACGCCAGCATGAACGTGTTGATCAGAACGCCCGCCCGTTTGCACTTCGAAACTTCTTCGAGCGTCTGGCTGACCACCAGCGGATCGAGCCCAAACGCGTTCTTGTAAATGCGCCCGTCTTCAAGGGTGAGTGCGGAAGGCTTGCCGTCGGTGATCATAACGATCTGCTTCATGTCCTTGCGCTGGCGCTGCAGGATGCGCTGCGCCATGCGCAGGCCCTCGCGCGTGTTGGTGTAGTATGGGCCGACTCTCACCCTCGCCAGTTGCGAGAGCGGAACTTCTTCCGCCGAATCGTGGAATAACACGAGCGAGAGCGAGTCTCCCGGATACTGCGTCCGAATCAGCTGCGACAGGGCCATCGCAACTTTCTTCGCCGGAGTGAAGCGGTCTTCGCCATACAGGATCATCGAATGCGAACAGTCGAGCATCAACACCGTCGCGCACGACGACTGGTACTCGCACTGATGCACCTGCAAATCGCGGTACTCAAGGTTGAGCGGAAGCCCGAGCCCTTCGCGCTGTATAGCCGAGGAAAGCGTAGCCGTGATGTCAAGGTTCAACGTGTCGCCAAACTCATACTGCTTCGACGCGCCGCTCGCTTCGATGCCCGTTGCCATGTCGCGCGTGTCATGCCGTCCAAAACTCGACTTGCCGAGCGACCCCAGCAGATCGCGTAACGCTTTGAATCCCAGGAAGTCGAGGCTCTTGTCGGTGATCTCGAACTTCGCTTGCTGTTGCGCATCGCCTATCTGTCCTCCGATGCTCGACTGCTTCGTGGGATCATGAGGTTGATCGATCGAAATATAGTCTTCCTGCTGCATGCGCTCGATCAGCTTTTCGATCAGTTCCTCGAGTTCGCCGTCCATCTGCATCTGCAGAAGCCGGTCACGCATTTCTTCGTCAAACATCTCGCCGTCTAGCAGCGCCTGTTCGAGGGCACGCCGCAACTGGTCCAGCGTTTGCTCGCCCTCCGGCAATTCGTACCAGAAATTGTCGTTGAATCCGCTCTGCAGAAAATAGTCTGAAAGCGCGCTGAGCAAGTCTTCCATGCTCATCTCGCTGGCCGGGTCGGGGACGTATTTGGAATAGCGAATGCGTTTCATGAAAATAGTCGTCGGTCGTTTGCTCTTATGCTCTTAGCTTTTGGCTCTTAGCTTACCTTGTCATCGGCGACCGGAACCCAATGTAAGTCAGATTTCCGAACGACTAGCGACCAACGACCTAGTTAAACCCTCGCTTCCGTCCAAACTCCGAATCGTCTCGCTCAAACGTTGGCTTCTCAGCAATCTTTACCGGCTTCTCGCCCGCCGTAAACACGCGTTCCTCGTTGCGTCCGATCTTTTTGTGCGCGTGCAGGCCTTCCAGGACGAACTCCGCCGCTGACACCTGCACCTCGGCGCTGTCTTTCGTGTTCACGTTCAGCTTGCCGAGTTTTTCCATCAAGCCCTGAATCTGGCTCAGGCCTTCGAGTACGTCCTCGGCCGCGGCATTGTCGCTGAGTTGAATCTCGCCGCCCAGATCGAACCACTGCACCACCTGATTCATGTTGACGCCATGGAGATAAGTATCGAAAGCCTTCGCGACCGCTGTGCGAATCAGTTCGCGGCTTACGTAGTCCGCGCCCTTCATCTCGCCTTCGTACTCCAGTTCCAGCTTGCCCGTGATCGCCGGGAGCGCGGCATAGATGTCGCTGATCCGCGGCACAATAAATTTTTCCTGATGCGTCAGTGCGCGCCGCTCGGCATTCGAAACCACGTTCTCGATGGCCGAGATTGGCAGGCGCTGGCTCACGCCCGACCGTTTGTCGATTTTTTTGTCATCGCGCGCCGCGAACGCGATTCGCTCGATCACTTCCTGCACATATTTCGGAATATGCAGCCGAGAGCCATCACGCTGAATCCAGGCTTCCTGTGCGGTGATCGCGATGCCTTCTTCCACTCTCGCCGGATAGTGGGTGCGGATCTCCGACCCGATGCGATCCTTCAGCGGGGTAATGATCTTGCCGCGCGCGGTGTAGTCCTCGGGATTAGCGCTGAACACGATTGCGACATCCAGCGGCAGCCGAATCGGATATCCCTTAATCTGCACGTCACCTTCCTGCATGATGTTGAAGAGCCCGACCTGAATCTTGCCCGCGAGATCGGGCAACTCGTTAATCGCAAAAATTCCGCGATTCGCACGAGGCAGCAGGCCGTAATGTACGGTGAACTCGCTCGACAGTTCGTGCCCACCACGCGCCGCCTTGATGGGATCGATGTCTCCGATCAGGTCCGCGATGGTGACATCGGGCGTGGCCAGTTTCTCGACGTAGCGGTGCTCGGGAGTCAGCCAGGCAATCGGCGTGGCGTCTCCTTCTTTTGCCACGAGTTCGCGGCAGCGCCGGCAGATCGGGGCATACGGATTATCGTGGATCTCGCAGCCCGCGACGTGAGGCATCTGCGGATCAAGCAAGTCCGTCAGCGCCCTTAGAATTCGGCTCTTCGCCTGTCCGCGCAAGCCGAGGAGAATAAAATTATGCCGCGAGAGGATCGCATTCACGATCTGAGGCACCACCGTGTCGTCGTATCCGACGATGCCCGGAAATATCGGGCCACCCTCGCGCAGCCGCGACATCAGGTTCTCGCGCAGCTCATCTTTCACGCGCCGCGAGCTGAGACGCTGTGCAGTGAAAGCACCTTGGCGCAATTCGCCAAGAGTCCGGGCGGAACTCATGGTGGGAAACCTCCGAAGGAAACAGCCTAATGCGGATTATACCGCCGCATCGGTTGCTGTTTTGTCAGATGAGGCAAGCGGAAGAAAAGATACTTTGCTGCGGTATGGAACTCTGTGGCCAGGTGCGAGAAAACCAGGGTTGAGGAGCGTCGACGCAGGGTCCTTACCACAGGGGACAAAGAGGTACACAGGGGAAACCTACCTACCGCATTTTGTTGGATTTCCTCCGTGGATCTTTTCTGTGTCCCCTGTGCCCTCTGTGGTAAGGCTCTCTGTTTCTTGGCGGGAGGCGCGGCCCGGGAATTAGTTCCAGCGCGCCTTTGACGCCCGCCGCAGACCGGGCAGAATCGCCTCGAGATAGCCGATCACCGCCTCCAGACGTTTTGTTTCCGACAGAGTCGAGAGCAGGTTCTGCTTGAAGTCGAGATCGAGTGGAAGCGATCCGGCGAGTAAGAAGGAAAGATTGCCGGCGTGTTCGTCGGGTCCGGAGGGCTCTTCGCCGGCTAGTTTCGCGATCTCCGCGTGCAATCGAACTGCGTGCGTCACCATCTGGGCTGCCGGCTTGCCGGGCTCGGGCTCGTCTTCATCTTCGTCCTGCACCACTGAAATCTCGGCCTGCAAGAACGATCGATCTTCGTTGACCTGGATCACCTCAAACCGATCGACCCCGCGCGTGAGGATGTCCATGCGGCCGTCATCATATTTCTTGGTGACGGACATGATCTCGGCCGTGCAGCCGATGTCGGCGACTCCATCGGACGAGGCCCGCACCACGCCGAACGGCTTTTTCTGTTCCAGGCATTCCGCGATCATCTCCTTATACCGCGGTTCGAAAATGTGCAGCGGCAGGGGAACACCCGGCAGCAGCACCAGTTCGAGCGGGAAGATGGGCAACAACGAACTCACGGCGCCTCCAGTGTTGACGATTTTACGCCATTACAAAAGTTCTCAGTTCCCAGTTCTCAGTTCTCAGAAAAACCCGGTACTACTTCGGTTCCCACTGAGAACTGAGAACAGGGAACTGAGAACTTGCTGACATTGACTTGCGGCCCCCCAAGCGATACAAGGGTCGCCATGGACATGGCAGGGAAAGTCGTGGTTGTAACCGGGGCTTCCATGGGAATTGGGGAAGCGATTGCTAAAGTTTTTGCCGACGAAGGGGCCAGCGTGGCGTTGCTTTCGCGCGATGCCGGTCGTGCCGAGGCCGCCCGCCACCGGGTTGGCCACACCGACCGCACGCTGGCGATGGCCTGCGATGTCCGCAATCGCGGAGATATCGACCGCGCCCTGGCACTGACGCTGCACCACTTTGATCGCGTCGACGTGTGGGTCAATAACGCGGGCGTGGGCATCCGCGACTCGGTCGCTGATATGGAGATGTCCGCGTGCCGCGAATTGTTCGAAACCAATTTCTTCGGCACGATCGCCTGCGTACAGGCGGTGGTCCCTGCCATGCGCGAATCGGGCGGCGGGGACATCATCAACATTTCAAGCGTTGCCGGACACATCCCGGTGCCGTTCATGGCCATATACTCTGCCAGCAAGTTCGCCATCAACGCTCTCGGGAAGGGCGCCCGGCTTGAGTTGAAACGCGACCACATCAACGTGCTTACCGTTTGTCCCGGATACGTGCGCACCGATTTTGGCCAGCACGTGGTGGCTGACCGGCAGTTCAACGTGCGCCCGCAATCGGTTCGGGGCGTCACGGCTGAGCGAGTGGCCCGAGCGGCCTATCGCGGTTATCGCAAAAGAAAGCGTGAGGTCGTCGTACCGTGGACCATGATTCCAATCATAAAGCTGTACCAGTTATTTCCGGGGGTGGTCGACTGGGCGATGGCCAAGGCCATGCGGAACGCGCGCTAGATGCGTTTGCCAGTGGAGAGAGCCGGGCGCTCCACCGTCAGAGTATGAAAGTAAAGAAAAGTAAATCCGGCTAACCTTCATGCGGTTGAAGCATCCAATGAAATAGGCAGAACTGCAGTCTTCCACCCCTCCTAAGGGCCGTTTGCACGGCGGCTCTGGGGGTGGAGGCTGCCGTTAACTTTTTCGTGCTCCCTTTTCGTTAGAATAGGGTTATGAGATTCCAGTCCAGACCTCCGAAGTTGACGTCCCCATTCATTCTTTCCCTGATCGCGCTTTTTAGCGTCCTGGTACCCGCCGTTATGTTGCCGGCGATGGCACACGCGCAGGAAGGCACCCTCGACAAATCCGAGCCGAAGGGAATCACCGTCGAGGAAATCATCAAGCGCTTCTCCATCAAGGAGAAAGCGTTCAAGGAGGCGCGCGATCAGTACACCTTCCGGCAGGACGTCAAGGTCATGACGCTCGACGGCGACACCCCGGACGGCTACTACCAGCAAGTGTTCGACGTGACCTTCGACGACAAGGGACGCAAGATCAAGAACGTGGTCTATGCGCCGCAGCCCACCCTGCAGCGCCTCATGATGACCGAAGAAGACTTCGACGACATCGAGAACCGCCTCCCGTTTGTACTGACCTCGGATGAAATCGGGGAGTACGACATCCTGTACGTCGGCCAGCAAAAACAGGACGAACTGAGTACTTATGTTTTCGATGTTGCTCCCAAGCAGATTGTCGGCAAGAAGCGCTATTTTCAGGGACGAATCTGGGTGGACGACCACGACTTTCAGATCGTGGAAACTTATGGCAAGACGGTACCCGACATCCGGAAGAAGAAGGGCAACGAGAACCTGTTCCCCAAGTTCACCACCTGGCGCGAACAGATTGACGGCCAGTACTGGTTCCCCACCTATACGCGCGCCGAGGACACACTGAAGTTCTCCATGGAGGACATCAAGATCCGCGAGATTATCAAGTACACGAACTACAGGCGCTTCGGATCAAAGTCGAAGATCACCTTCGAAGGCCAGGAAGTGCAGAAGGGGACGGAGCAAAAGAAATCGGAAGATCAGAAACAGCCTGAGCCGCAGAAGCCGCAGTAGAAGCCGGGTTTCAAGGTTTCAGAGTTTCGAGGTCTCAAAGAACGACTCCTCATCGTTTGGGCCTCCCGTCGGTCGGCGGACGCCCAAGTTGGAGTGGTGACAGCGAGAACGAATCGATAGACTGCAGGGATGGAACCTCAGCACGCCTTGCGTACAACAAAGATAATCATTGGTTCGATCACGGGTTTGATCACGCCGGTGTTCCTAATGTCAGCGTTGGCGTACGGGCAAGCGTCTGCTTCTTTCAAATCCAATGAAGTGCACGCCGACGGAAGCATCACCTTCCGTTACAAAGATCCTGCCGCTGGCAAGGCTCTGCTCAACCTCGAAGGCGCGGGCAAGCCGCTGGCAATGCGGAAAGACAGCGACGGGGTTTGGAGCGTGGTCACGCCTCCGCTCCCGCCGGAGATTTACGGATATGGATTTGAGGTCGATGGGAGAGCGCAACTCGATCCGAAGAATCCGGTCGTTAAGCCGAACCTGATTTTTGTTGGGAACCTGGTGACTGTACCGGGCAGCGTGCCTCAGCTATGGGAGGCGCGCGAAGTGCCGCACGGTGTGGTGCATCACTACCTCTACACCTCCAGAGTGGTGAAAGGCCTGGTCGACGGGCAGAGTGAGTACTACATCTATACGCCTCCTAGTTACGATCCGAAAAGGGCCAAGCCGTATCCGACGCTGTATTTGCTGCACGGTTGGAGTGACATGGCGAGCGGCTGGACGGCAGTCGGACAGGCAAATTTTATCTTCGACAACCTGATCGCCGAAGGCAAAGCGGAGCCGATGCTCGTCGTGATGCCACTCGGCTATGGCGACATGAAGTTTGTGACTAGCGGCGGTGGAGTGTGGGACGATGACGCCGCGGTCGCACATAATGTGGCTCTTTTCAGCCAGGTACTGCTAACCGAAATACTGCCGCAGGTGGAGTCCGCATATCACGTTTCAAAGGACCGGAATGACCGGGCGATTACTGGACTCTCCATGGGCGGCCTGGAAAGTCTGACGATTGGACTGACCCACCCCGAACAATTCGGCTGGGTGGGAGGATTCAGTTCAGCGCTTGGACATCGCGAAAAAGATGAGCTTTCGGCGCTGAGCGGAAAGGGCGCCGGTCTGCACCTGCTCTGGATTGCCTGCGGAACGCAAGACGACCTCATCACACGAAACCGCAACTTCATCGCGTGGCTCAAGAGCAAAGACGTTCCGGTGACAGCTATTGAAACGCCTGGTGGGCACACGTGGATGGTGTGGCGCGACAATCTGGTGCATTTCGCGCCGCTGCTGTTTCAGGGTAGGTAAAGAGGGGCAGGATTTCAACGTCCCAAGATTGTCATCCTGAGGATGACAATTTAAATTTGAAACCTTGAAACCTGACTTCCGAGGCTTCGAACCCTCAATAGAACAAATACTTCCTCCACTTATCGTCTGAGTGCCCCATCAGCCGCATGATGTGGCGGCTGGTGTGGAGATTGAAAGACCGGGGTTCGCGCGAGGGCCTCATGTTGGCTTCATGCGGAAGCTGGTTGCCTTTGCGGCGGTTGCAAGGATGACAGCAGGCGACGAGGTTCTCCCAGGTGGAGAGGCCGCCGCGCGAGCGCGGGATCACGTGATCCAGCGTGAGTTCGCCGGAGGGAAGCGTAGTGCTGCAATACTGGCAGGTGTTGCGGTCGCGCAGCAGAATATTTTTCCGCGACAGGGCCCGCGACTGGTGCGGAATGCGGCGATACTCCAGCAGACGGATGACCGAGGGCACGCGCATGGCAACGCGCGCTGCATGCAGGAAGTGTCCGTTTTCTTCTTCGGTCATGGCGACGCCCTTCAGCACCAGCACAATCGCGCGGCGCGCGGCACAAACGTTGATCGGCTCGTAGGAGGCGTTCAGCACCAGCACGGGCAAGTGCAGCGCGTGGCCGTCACTCTCCTGATGTATGCCGGACGTAAGCATTGCGGCCGGAAGGTGCGACCGCATGCTGCCACCGAAATTGTGTAATCGCAACGACATGATTTCTAGCCGTGAGCCGCTACGCGCTGGCGATCTTCACTCCCTGTTCCGAGATATTCTCCGGCACCGTGATGACATCGGAAATTTTCAGCGTCAATGTTCGAGCCACCGTCGCCACCCGCACCCGGGCCGCTCCCGCGCGGCGAAGAACCCGCGCGCACTCCGAAGCCGTAGTTCGCGTGGTATAGACATCATCGATCAATAAGATGTCGCGATTCAATATTCGCGTTGGATCGCTCACCGCAAAAGCGCCGCGCATGTTCTCGCGCCGTGGATGGCGAGTCAGGCCAATCTGGCGTCCGGTCTCGCGGCGGTGCAACAAGACTCCCGGGCATAGATCGCATCTTTTCGGGCGCGACAGCTGCTTCAGCGCGTCCCGCGCGATCATCTCCGCCTGGTTGAATCCGCGCTGTGCTTGCCTGCGCGTGTGCAGGGGAACGGGGATAACCGTGATTTTGCTGGAGAAGAGCGTCCCAACAGGCATCGCCTGTTCCAGGTTGGCAATAGTCTCGGCCAGCATGCGTCCCAGAACCGCCGCCGCGGGACGAACCTGCTGAAACTTGAGCAGATGGATCAGGTCGCGTAATTCACCGTCATAGCTGCCGTAGGCGACCGCCCGCTCGAACGGAGGATCGGTGCGCTGGCAGAGCAGGCACCGGGTCTCAACTTCAATGCGATCCGCCTCTAAGCGTTCCGTCTCTCCGCGATCCGCTGCTAAGCGATCAAAGTAAGCCGGAACGTGCAAGGCTTCACCGCAAACCGTGCAGTATGACCCCTGCAGGGGCGTCAGCGCGATCAAACAGGTTTCACAAACGGGAAGTCGGGAAACTTTGATGAGTGGGGAACCACAAATACGGCAATCGGGGGGGAACAAAGTGAAGAATAAAATCGCAGCAACGCGCTCGGCCCAGCTTGCGAACCCATGATCCGACAACCCATGGTCCGCCGCTCGGCCCTGGGCAGCCCGTATTCGAAACCCAGTACCGCTACTGCTACTGCTGAAGACGTCCTCCAGCACCCAGCAAGCCGATGAAACTTTTTGCCGGGCTACACTCCCTCAGTATAGCCGTGGCGCTCACCCTATGCAACGCGGCTACCGGACTTCGAACCGCCTGGCGCTTGACCCTGTGAAGCCTTGCGCTCAGGCTGAACCCGGTCAAGCGCCGGAATGGTCCGCAAGACATAGCCCCGGTGAAAGCAACGCTCACAGCGGACCGCTTGCAGCAACAAAAACGGAAGCACATATTTCTCAAAGAAACCGCGAGGCCGGGAGCGATATGCTTCGTGTGCGCCACATCCCCGGCAATGGAATTCCTCGAAAAACCGGCTCCAAGAGGGGCCGGCAACGGGAGCCACAAAATACCTCCTGGCTAGAACCATTCTAACCCCAGCTAAGATGCAAAGTTGCAGATCAATGGCAAGGTCTCAGCTTACAGACTCTCTTCTGCAAGACCTGCAAGACCGTTGCACTTGTAAAGCGGCCATTCGGCATGTTAAGGTGCGCCGTCGCTGCTACTTTGAATCGGCAATGAAATCCGAATGACCACGAGGAACCTATGAGCACTCCCGCGGGGGATGTCCCCGGAAGCATCCGTAAGCATCGCCCTTACGTCCCGGAAACCATGGAAATGAAGGAGTTGACCTTCCGGGCCATTTTTCTGGGTCTGATCCTAACGGTGGTTCTCGGCGCAGCTAATGCGTATCTCGGTTTGCGCGCCGGCATTACCATCGCGGCGACGTATCCCGCAGCAGTCATCTCCATGGCGGTGTTGCGCGCCTGGAAGGGATCGCTGCTCGAAGAAAACATCGCTCGAACCGCCGGATCCATCGGAGAGTCGGTGGCGGCAGGCGCAATTTTCACCCTCCCAGCATTCGTACTCGCCGGAGTCTGGCCGTCCTTCTGGTCGTTCGATTCCTACTGGAAGTCGACCGCATTGATTATGGTCGGAAGCATCCTCGGGGTCCTTTTTATCTCTCTGGTTCGACGTGTCATGGTGGAAGACCCCGAACTTCCCTTCCCGGAGTCGGTGGCGGCCTCCGAGATTCACAAGGCCGGACAGCGCGGCGCGCAAGCAGCGAAATATCTTTTTTGGAACATCGGGGTTGGCGGAATTGTGTACATCCTCGGAAGCTTCGGATTATTCGCCGCTGGCAAGGACTTTCACTTTGCAGTGGGCAGCCTTGGACGCAGCCGGGTCCGGCTTGGTCTTGCCGGAAGCCAGAATATCGTGGCAACAGGCGGCATTAGTACTTTCGCCGCACCTAGTGTAAGTCCCGCTTATCTGGGAGTCGGTTACATCATTGGACTTCGGCTCGCATCCATCCAGTTCGCTGGCGGCGTACTCGCTTGGGGATTGATGGTACCGCTGCTCATTTATTTCCTTGGGCCGCAGATCAAACAATATCTCCCGTCAGATACGCCCGATGACTGGATAACCATGTCGATTTCAGTCTGGAAGTTCGTGGTCCGTCCGATCGCGGTCGGGGGAATGCTCGTCGGAGCGGCCTACACTTTGTTCAAAATGGGAAAGAGCCTGACCGCGGGCTTCGGCAAAGCGATCAGCGATTTACGTCAGACCGCGGACCAGCGGGCCGAGCTTTCACGCACCGAACAATATATGAGCTCGAAAGCTGTCTTTGGCTTGATCGCGCTCATGTTCGTGTTCATGTGCATACTCTATGTGAATCTGACCGGTCTTGTCGGGCCGGCAATTTTTGCGGCGGCGGTGCTGCTCGTGGTCGGCTTCTTCTTCGCCACAGTTTCTGGAAATCTGGTTGGCTTCATCGGTTCTTCCAATAACCCGATTTCAGGCTTGACGCTTTCGACCCTGCTCATCGCTGCCCTGCTCATGGTTTCACTGGGGGTCTCGGGAACCTCGGGCGTGTTAGCCGTGCTAAGCGTGGCCGCGGTGGTTTGCGTTTCGTCAGCCGTCGCCGGTGAGCTGTTACAGGACTTCAAAGTCGGTTATATTCTCGGTGGCACCCCGCGCAGGATTCAGGTGGCCGAGTTGATCGCTGTGGTTGTGGCGAGTCTGGTGATGTATTTCCCGCTCGCGCTCTTGAATAAGTCTTTCGGTTTCGGCAGCCGCGAATTGGCGGCCCCACAGGCCGGACTCATGGCCACGCTGGCGGTTGGGGTTGTGGGCGGAGACATGCCGTGGCCCCTGGTGGTTGTAGGCATCTTCATGGGCATCGCCATGATCATGATGCAGGTGCGCAGCCCCATGCTGGTAGCGGTGGGAATGTACTTGCCCTTCGAGACCACCTTCGCAATCTTCCTCGGCGGCGTTTTTCGCGCACTGGGGGATTGGCTCGCCAAGCGGCGCGGTTTCAATCCCGCACAAATGGCACGCGTGGAGAACGCCGGAGTGCTCACCGCATCCGGGCTAATTGTCGGAGAATCCCTGTTAGGCCTGGTTTGGGCCGGGGTCGTGGCGATATCCAAGGCGCGCAATTGGGAAATCCCGCAGATATTTCAACATCCATCGTATATCGTGGGACTTGTCATAATGGCAGGATTGGCCGGCCTCATGATCAGGATTCCACTCACAAGCGCAGGCGACCCCAACGAACCCGCGCCGCCGGTCGGCATGATGTAAGCAAAAGGTCGGGGAGAGACGGGCGTCTTCGCCCGTCCAAAGATTGCGTAGGGACGGACGCATTCGTCCGTCCCAGCCGAGCGCAGCTCGGCCCAGCCGATCGCGCCGATGCCAACAGAGATTCTCCTTCGTGATACTTTGTGTCCTTCGTGGTTTTCACCTTATGTCGGTTGCGGAAAATATTGTCCGGGTGCGGGAGCAGATCGCAGCAGCAGCACGCCGGGCGGCCCGCAATCCAGAGGAGATTACGGTGATGGGCGTGAGCAAGACGTTTCCCGTAGAACGCATCCGCGAGGCATATGCGGCCGGCCTGCGCGTTTTCGGCGAGAACCGGGTGCAGGAGTTTGCTGCAAAGGCGGATCCTTTGCACGACTTGCGTGACACCGAATGGCATCTGATCGGACATCTGCAAACCAATAAAGCCGCGAGGGCGGCAGAGTTGTTTCATGCGGTCGATTCCGTTGACTCGGTGCGGATGGCGGAGAAGCTGAATGCCTGCGCGGAAAGCGCGGGCAAGACATTATCCGTACTGATCGAGATCAATATCGGTGGCGAGCAGGCAAAAAGCGGAGTCGCCCCAAACTCGGACGAACAAGGCTCGGACGAACTGGAAAAGATCCTCCGGGGCGCGCCGCGATGGGGAAATCTGAATATTCATGGCCTGATGACCGTCCCGCCGTATACAGAAGATCCGGAGGGCTCGCGACCGTATTTCCGCCAACTCCGTCAGATTCGGGACAGTATCGCCGCGCGCAACCTGCCGCAAATTAGTATGGCTGCTCTTTCCATGGGCATGTCGCATGATTTCGAAGTAGCGATTGAAGAGGGCGCAACGTGTGTGCGCGTGGGGACGGCGATCTTCGGCGAACGAGCAAAAACTTAACCACGGGGGGCACAGAGGTACACAGCGGTACACAGAGGAAAAGAATGTCGCAGGTTTCCCCTGTGCGCCCCTGTGTACCCCTGTGCCCCCCTGTGGTCGTGCCTTTCGATGGTAGCCATTCAAAATTCGGCCAACGGAGCGACGTTCGCCGTCAAAGTCCACCCGCGCGCGAAGAAGAATGCCATCACCGGCGAGCTAGGCGACGCACTGAAGCTCGCCCTGACCGCCCCTCCCGTAGACAGAAAAGCCAACGAGGCCTGCATCGGGTTCTTCGCAAAACTTTTGAAGGTACCGCGTTCCTCCGTTACTATTGCAGCCGGCCTGAACAACCGGAATAAAGTGATCCGTGTGACAGGCCTGACAGCCCAGCAAGTACGAGATCGCCTCGGCAATTGACCGCGGGCGAGGGCGCCCGTGCCACACGGTCCCTCAGGAGCAACGCTTGACCCTGTCCGAACGCTTCCACGAACGTTACGAAGAAATCCGCACCGGGTTTGAACGCCCCTTCTGGGTCGCGAACATCACCGAAATCTTCGAACGTCTTTCCTACTACGGAGCTTTTGCTTCCCTGGCGCTGTACCTGCAAGAGAAGCTGAACTTCTCGACAGAGCAAACCGGTACTCTGACGGGCTTGTTCGGCGGCATGGTCTGGTTTCTCGCCATCTTCGGAGGAGCCGCCGCCGACCGCCTCGGCTTCCGCCGCGCCCTGTCGATGGCCTACCTCGTCCTGGCCGTAGCCTATTTCCTGATCGGATCGATTGGAGCGTCCTGGCTTGCGCCGGTGCGCAACGCCGTGCCGCTGGGATTGTTTGTCGGCTGCATTCTCATCCTGCCTGCACTCGGCATCTCGCTGGTAAAACCTTGCGTGGTGGGCACGACCGCGCGAGCGTCAAAGGAGAACGTCCGTTCCATCGGCTACTCGATTTATTACACGATGGTCAACATCGGCGGAGCCCTCGGCCCTTATTTCGCGTCTTGGGCTCATCGCCACCTGGGGGTTGAGAATGTCTACCGCGTAGCGGCGGTCAGCGTCTTCGCCATGTTCTTTGTGGTCATCATCTTTTTCCGCGAGCCGCGCAAGCCCGGAGATGCGCCTCCGCCTTCGATTGCCGCGGTCGCGCGAAACTTCTGCGTCGTAGTCGGTAATTACCGGCTGGTTCTACCGGTGTTGCTGATCGCCTTTTTGCTGCGCATCGGTTTGCTGATCTATCCGAGATACACCGTTCCTTGGTGGGTCTGGTGCGCGCTACTGGTGCTCGTGCTTGCTGGAATCAGCCGGTTTATGTGGTTCCTTGTGCTCTTCACGGGATACTGGGTGGTGTTCTGGCAACAGTACATCAGTTTGCCCGGCTACATTCACGGCTACATCAACTCCAACGCCGACGTCGAGATCATTCTCGTCACCGACGGACTGACCGTGATCTGCCTGACCCTCGCCGTGAATTACTTGACACGCAAGATCCCGGCATTTCAAGCCGTGATTTTGGGCACGGTGATCACTTCTGTCTCTTGGGTAATCCTCGCGTTGCGGCCGACAATCTGGGGGGCGGTGCTCTCCCTGTTTGTGCTGGCGCTCGGCGAAATCATTCAATCTCCGCGCTATTACGAATACATCTCGCGGCTCGCGCCCCCCGGACAGCAGGGCACTTATATGGGCTTCGCGTTCCTGCCCATCGGAATTGGATCGCTGATCGGTGGCTGGTATGGCGGCACGCTGGTTCATCACTTCGGCGAAGTCACTCATCAGCCGGAGCGGATTTGGTTTAGCGTCGCGGCCGTCGGCGTCGCAACTGCGGCGCTGCTCTGGATTTATGACAAGATGTTCAGGACGCCGGCAGAGACAAAATCGTAGGCAGCAAGATTGACCGAGTTACCGCGAGCACCGGCAGCTGACGAGCGCTGTTATTGCCTGGAAAGGTCATGCCGCCAGGATTTTGTCGCGCAAGCCTCCGTACACGACTGTCTTCACCATTTCATTCTCGTAAAAATCGTGGGGGAAGCCCATTTCGATGGCGCTCGCTTCATCCAGAGCGGAGACCTGCTCACGCGTCAGTTTCAACTCGAGACTGGCGAGGTTATCTTCTAACTGCGACACGCGCCGCGCACCGACAATTGGAATGACCGAAATATCGCGGTACCGCAGCCACGCCAGAGCAACCTGGGCGGGCGAGCGGCCCACTTCCTGACTCACTTTCTTGAGCGCGGCCACGACCCGATCCGGCCGCTCTCCGCTGCGCCGGAAAGACTTGCCCATTTCGGTCGAAAATCTGGCATCCGCCGCCCCGCCCCCGCCAGAATGGTACTTCCCGCTCAGCAGCCCCCCGGCAAGTGGCGACCACGCGACCAGCCCAAGTTTGAACGCCTTCGCCATGGGGATGAGTTCGCGTTCCACCGTGCGCTCGATCAGCGAATATTCAATCTGCAACCCGATGAATTGCGTCCATCCTCGCATCTCGGCCAGCGTGTTGGCCTGCGCAATCCACCATGCCGGCGCATCGGAAACGCCAATGTAGAGAATCTTGCCTTGACGAACCAGATCGTCGAAGGCCCGCATGACTTCTTCAACGGGAGTCATTTGATCCCAGATATGCAGCCAATACAGGTCGATGTAATCCGTCTTCAAACGCCGTGGCGAAGCCTCGAGCGCCTGTACCATGCTTTTGCGGTGATTGCCGGCCGCGTTCGGATCGTCGCCTGCCATTGCATTGGTGTATTTCGTAGCCAGCACCACGGATTGCCGGTGATCGTGAATGAACTCACCGACCAGATTTTCGCTGCTTCCATTGGTGTACATGTTGGCCGTGTCGATGAAATTTCCTCCAGCCTCGCGATAGGCGTCATAAAATCTTGCGGGATTCGTCCTTTGGTGCGCCCCATCCCCAGTCTTCTCCGAAGGTCATGGTGCCGAGCGATAGCTCCGAGACTCGCAGGCCGCTGTTTCCAAACAGCCGATATTTCATTGTTATCACCTCAGGAATTCGGGATTGCACAGCACCGCCACCCAGCGGTTATTAGTCCATATGGATTCGTTTCCAGCGGCTCGCGATTCGGAACTTTCAGAACGTACAAACGCCTTCAGTGTCCTTCGTCCTCGAGGAATTTCTCTACTTCGTACGCGGCCATGCAGCCAGAACCCGCGGCAGTGATGGCTTGGCGGTAGCGGCGGTCCTGCACGTCGCCGCACGCGAAAACCCCCGGCACTTTCGTGAAGACATTCTTCTGCGTGACCAGATATCCATCCGCGTCGGTTTCAAGCTGACCTTCGAAGATCTTCGTGTTCGGGATGTGACCGATACCAAGAAACATAGCGCTCGTGGGGAAATCCCAACGCTCGCCGCTCTTAAGATTGCGCAGACGCAGACCCGTAACTTCCTTCTTGCTGACATCGAGAACGTCATCCACCACGGTATCGGCGAGAAAGTCGATCTTCGAGTTCGCACGGGCGCGATCGAGCATGATTTTCGAAGCCCGAAACTGCTCGCGACGATGGATAAGCGTTACTTTGGTTGCGAAGCGCGTCAGAAATGTCGCTTCTTCCATGGCGGAGTCGCCACCGCCGATCACCACGATTTCCTTGCCGGTAAAAAAGAAGCCATCGCAAGTCGCGCAGGAAGAAACACCGTGGCCGATCAGCGCATGCTCGTTCGGCAAGCCGAGCCAGCGCGCCGATGCTCCGCTGGCGATAATCAGCGTGCGGGTCTGGATGATCTCTTTGCCGACGGTTAACTCGAATGGACGCTTGCTCAAATCGGCTTTGACCACATGACCGATGCGGTACTCGGCGCCAAAGCGCGCGGCCTGCTTGCGCATATTTTCAATGAGTTCGGGTCCCTGAATACCATCGGGAAAGCCGGGAAAATTTTCCACCGACGTGGTCAGCGACAATTGTCCCCCCGGTTCATGGCCTTCGATCACGAGCGGCTTGAGGTTGGCGCGGGCGTTGTAGAGGGCGGCGGTGTGACCGGCACATCCGGAGCCCATGATCACGACATTGCGTATATCCATAGCGGTGACTATTTAGATTCGGAGCGACAGATTTCGCTTCAAGCTTGCCGATGGAGCGCCGGGCGTCCCCGCCCGGCCACCCCAATGCCGACGGGCGAGACGCCCGTCTCTCCACCGGAACTACGGGGATTTCTTTGTGCTCGCAGATTGCTTGGTTGTAGTCCCCACGCCCAGACGAGCCAGTTCCTGAGGTACCAGTTTGCGCGCGCCCAGAGCGTCGCGATAGCCCTCCATAATCGACGAGGCGGCGTGGAAGATCGGCTCGTACGCGCTTTGATCCGTCGCCGGAGTCCCTTCCGCTCCCGAGCACCGCGCCAGCGCCACCGACGCTTTTCCAAAGCGCTCCAGTTTGACGCGCGAGACCGGCGTGCTGGTGGACAACATCGCGGTCGCCGAAGCGACGGCGGAAGCGCTGTCCTCGATTGAAATCTGCATCAAGTCCTTCGGATCGCGCACGCGGAGCACGAGCGTCTCCACCATATTCTTCGCATCGACGCTGAACGAGTATTGAACATTGCTGAACAGGGTGGCGTTGGGGAACTCGCGCCGAACCCGGACCCAGTCGGCCGCCGAGACCACACCGGGCGGCAAGGGCTGCATGCCTGGGATCGGAATGCTCGGGTCGAGTGTGGAATGTCCGCGAGACACTTCGTAGTCTTTGCTGAATGCCGGCTTGCCCGGTACCTTGGCTAGCGCCGACGATAATTCCTTCTGCTCGTCGGCTGAAGGTGCGCACACGTTGATGACGTTGACTTTTACGGGGGGTTGCTGGGCGGATGCCGGCACGACCATCGCCAGGGCCGCCGTCATAATCAGAATTCTGTGAGGGAACACGGCGAAATTGTATCAGGCTCAGCCGCAGCCAGTGGGCGCGGGATTTTCGTGATCACGTTTCTTGATCACTAAGTTCGTTGCATCAGTCTGCTGTTCGTGGCGATTCCCACATCCGCCGAGCCTCGCTCGGCTTGGACGGGCCAGGCGCCCGCCCCACACGAGCACGGAGCTCTCAGTCGGCGGCCCCGGCATCGGGCTCAATGGCGCCGTGCCGGCGCAGCAACTGCGGCAGATTCTGCGAAAACGCCGAGCGCGGCAATACCATGTCACATCCCACTTCGTGCGCCTTCTGCTTCAAATCGCCCTGCACGTGCGAGAGGAATCCAATGATCGACGTCCCCTTCTTCAACTTGCTTTTCAGTTTCGGGATGAGCGTCAAGGGCTTGGCATTTGCGTTGTTCAAGTCGAAGATGATCAGGGAAGGGTGCTCTACGCCGTTGATCTTCATCCGCTCGGTGAGTTCCTTCTCGGTCTTCACGAACTCCACCTTCACGTTCATCTTGCGACCGGTGTCCTGAATCTTGCTCAGGAAGAACAGGTCTTCGACGAACGCGAAGACGCGCGAAGCGGCATCCTCACGTGGAGCTGGTAGCGGCTCAGGATCGGCCACCGGGTAGGACGCGGAAAAACCGGGCCGTCGCGGTCTGCCGTTGCCGTTGCCACTGTCCACGCCCATATTGGCGCGGTAGCTGTGATCCATGGGAGCGGTAAAGATGCCCTGATGCTCCTGGCGGTCGCGGCCCATCGGGCCACCCGCGCCTCGTTTTGGCGGACGCCGTCCACGGCGTCTTTTATGTCTCCCCCCGCCTGCGGAGGGATGTCCTGGTCCTGCATTCATATTTTTCTCTTGTTAATCTTTGATGCTAGTACCAGGCCTGGATCACAGGCCTGATTGTTTTGTCTTCCCTTGCGGTCAGCTCGCTAGTCGGTACTCTAAACGTGTGGCGCAACGCGTGGTCACTAGACAATCACCCACCCGCAGACCAAACCTCACATCGGCTGGATGCTACTCGAGAACTTTTATTTAAACTATCGATGTTCAAACTGTCTTGGCGCCTGGAGTCTTGTTTGGCGCGAACGGCCAGCCTGGAAGCAGGGCCATTGGGGACATCTTGATGTTACTCATGAAATGGCCGACTGCGCAAGGGGGGAATGCCCTTAGTTTTCCACATTTGGGCATTACCAAAGTGGGCCAGGAACTCCCACCCCCCAATTCGCGGCGCTGAAGCGCGTTGGACACCAGTCCTTCGCGGTATCCCTATCTTCCCGGAGATGACGGACTCGTAGTTTCGCCTGAAGTTCCGCCACGGCTACGCCGATATAAGAGGTGTGAAACCAGTTCCTGCCAAAGAGAAAGCCTCAGCGGCGCTCTCGCTTGCACTGCCAGGACAGCGCTTTGTTGCCCGCCAGCCCATTTTTGACCGCGCGCAGAATGGGTTCGGGTATAGATTCTTTTCCGCAACGGTGTCGAAGACTATTTCAACGCCGATCCCGAACTTGCGGCCCGCGCCACTCTGGATAGCTTCCCTGCTTTACGGTATCGAGACGCTTTGCGATAACAAGCGCGCCTTCGTGAATTGCACTCGCGAGGTCCTGTTCAAAGACCTGATTACTTTGTTGCCTCCCAGCCATACCGTGGCCGAGATTCTGGAAACGGTTGAGCCCGAAGACCGCGTCATCGCCGCCTGCCAGCGGCTGAAAGCGGCTGGCTATCTCATCGCCCTCGAGGACTTCGTCCCCAACGATCCGCGCCCACCGCTATGCGAGTTTGCCGACATCATAAAAGTCGATTTCCGCGCGACCAGGCCGGAGGAGCGGGCGGGCATGATTCGCCGGTTTGGGTCCGCGAAGTGCAAGATGCTGGCTGAAAAGCTCGAAACGCCCCACGAGTTTCATCAGGCCCGTGACATGGGCTTCGTGTATTTCCAGAGATATTTTTTCTGCCGGCCCGAAGTCGTCATCGGCCGCGAAGTTCCCGCCAGCCGCTTGCATTATTTACGGCTGCTCGAAATGGTCTGCCGCTCGGAAATCGACATGCGTGAGTTCGAGAAGCTGCTCAAACAGGAATCCTCGATTTCTTATCGCTTGCTTCGGTATCTGAATTCCCCGATCTTTGGATTTGCCCTTGAAATCAAGTCGATGCGCCATGCCATGGCTGTTCTGGGAGAGCGGAAAATGCGGCGTTGGGTGCGGCTCGTCGTCACCGTGGGCGCGGCCGAGCAAAAATGCAGCGAACTGATACTGATGGGATTGGCGCGCGCCCGTTTTTGCGAACTGCTCTCCACCCGGCTGAAATCGAATACCGATTTGTTCCTGATGGGGGCTGCTTTCCGTGATGGATGCCATCCTCGAGGTCAGCATGGACGTGCTCCTGGAACAACTGCCCGTGGAACACGAAACCAAGACGGCGCTACTCGGCCAGAACAGCCTCCGGCCGCTGTACCAACTCATGCTGGCTCAGGAATCGGGTGAGTGGTCGCAATCGAGCGCACCCGCCAAACAATTGAAACTGTCCGATGAGGAAGTCGCCTCAACCTGGTGGCAGGCCCTGCAGTGGGCGCAAGAAGCAACCAGCGGCGTCTGAGAAAACCGAAAACCGGCATTTTGCTACTGATGCTTTCCGTCCCCACTTTTCAGCTGGAAGCAACTTTCAATAACTTCAACCGGGTTTTCGGCTGGACTCGTTCGCCCCGCCGCCAATGGCAGATGATGGCCGCGCACGCGTCGCCGCCTTCCGCTTCTCAGAGCCCAGGTTCGGCAGAGTCAACCCGAGCAGCTTGGTCGGGTCTAGATACGCCCCATTCCACCTGACTCCCATGTGCAGATGCGGTCCCGTCACGCGTCCCGTTTGCCCGGAGAGTCCCAGACGCTCACCCTTCCCCAACTTGTTCCCCGGCTTCACCTCTAATTTCGACAGGTGCATATAGATAGTGAAGAACCGCTGCCCATGATCCACGATCACGCAGTTGCCCTCGTAGAATAATTCCTTCGCCAATACCACCGTCCCCGAGTTCGATACCACAACCGGCGCACCCTCGTTTACCGGGAAGTCCGTTCCCCGATGGGTACTGGTTAGTTCCTCATTGAACAGCCGGGTCATCCCAAACGAGTCCGTCGGCTTAGCCTTTACCGGCGTCACAAAATCTCCCGACCACTGCGGCGCGGCGATTAGATGCGAGAATGCCCGGTTCTTCAGCACCTCATCCGCCGCAATTTGCTTCTTGCTTGCCGCATCCGGCTCGACGAAGTTTTCCGGGACGTCTACGGCGCCGCTCCGAAAGTTGGCCGCACCGATGTCCACCCTCTTGTGGATGACCCTCCCCCCATCATCCCCGCCGTCAGGGTTAAATCGTACGTTCCAGGCTGCGTCTCCAGATCCGCACCCGCCAGCGCATACCAGATCTTCGGCTTGTCTGACTTGAAAAATGCCAGATCCTTTCCAATCCACTTGCCCGTCACCCGACGCGGGACCCGATCGAGTTCCACCGTGATAAAAGCAACCGATCCCTGCTGTAGCTCATTCGGCTGCCAAAACACATTCTTGATTCCATGGGCGGGGGACTGCGAAAAAATCGGCGAGGTTGCGCCGGTTAGGATGATCAATAGAACAATACTTCGAAAGCGTCTCATGGATTGTGTCCTTGGCGCTCTTAATGCTGAGCTACCATAGATGGCCCCCGTGAGATGCAGGTTGCCTATGACAAACCGGAATTTCCCTTTTTGCTTCTCAACGCCCCACAGTAGATGCCCACTGGGGCATTCCAGCTCACTATTTGTTTCACTGGCTGGACCCAGGGCCGCGTACGGTCGCACCGCGGGCGGCCCTGGACAGACGCCGATTCAGCGATGTTTGATGAAGTCGCCGGTGTGCAGTTCGGCCATTGCCTGGCGTAGCTGCTCTTGCGTGTTCATCACAATCGGGCCGTACCATGCAACCGGCTCCTCGATCGGCTTGCCCGATACCAGCAGGAATCGGATGCCCTCGTCGCCGGCTTGCACCACGATCTCGTCGCCGCGGTCGAAGAGCACCAGCGAGTGATTGCCCACGTCGTAGACGGGCGGAGCATCCGGCTTCGCGACCTGCTCGGTTAGAACCGGACGTGGATTTGAGGCGTCGCGGAACGTACCAGAGCCAGCGAACACGTAGGCAAAGGCGTTGCGCGTGGTTTCGATTTTGAGCCGCTTCCGCTGGCCCGGGGCAACCGAGATGTCGAGGTAATTCGGATCCGCGGCCACTCCTTCCACCGGTCCCCGCTTCCCCCAGAACTCGCCACAGATGATGCGCACGCGAGTGCCGTCATCGTCGCTGACCTCCGGGATCGCGCTTGCCGGAATATCTTGGTAACGCGGATCGGTCATCTTCAGCGACGAGGGCAGGTTGGCCCACAGCTGGAAACCGTGCATGCGGCCGTGGTTATCGCCCTTCGGCATCTCCTGATGGAGAATGCCGCTGCCGGCGGTCATCCACTGCACGTCGCCGGCGGTCATTTTGCCTTTGTTGCCGAGACTGTCGCCGTGCTCGACCGAACCGGCGAGTACGTAGGTGATGGTCTCGATCCCGCGGTGCGGATGCCAGGGAAACCCCGCAATGTAATCTTCTGGATTCTCATTGCGGAAGTCGTCCAGCAGCAGGAACGGATCGAAATCCTTGGTTTTGCCGAAGCCGAAAGCGCGCTGCAGCTTCACGCCAGCGCCCTCGATTGTGGGCGTCGTTTGAATGATCTGTTTAACGGGGCGGAGTGACATAGGATTCTCTTTCTGCCGCGAGGAAACCCGCCGCTTGGACGTGTGCCTGGCGGCCTGGATAATTTAAGCCTTCACGAACTCGACGTCGAGCGCGATGGTCACCTCGTCGCCAACGAGAATGCCGCCGGTCTCGAGCGCCGTGTTCCAGGTCAAGCCGAAGTCTTTACGGTTGATCTTCGTGGTCGCCGATACCGCAACTCGCGTGTTTCCCCAGGGATCCTTTGTAGGCGGGGTTGGGCCTTCAACGGAAAAGAGCACCTTGCGCGTGACGCCCCGAATGGTCAGGTCGCCCTCTACGGCCAGTTCCCCGTCCCGGACAAGGCCGATGCGCGTGGATTTGAAGGACAGCGTCGGGAACTTCTCCACGTCGAAGAAGTCGGCGCTCTTCAGGTGCGCATCACGCTGGGCGTCGCGCGTTTCGATCGAGGCTGCCTCGATCAAGACCTCGACGCGAGAGTCTGTCAGGTCGGATTCGTCCAGAGACAACACTCCCGTGACTTTAGCAAATTGCCCCTTCACGTTGGAGATCATCATGTGTTTGACCTTGAATTCGGCAACAGAGTGAGCCGTATCAATGTTCCAGGTTGTGGTTGTGGCGGTGGTTTGCGGTGTAGCCAGTGTTCTCATGGTGGTTATCCTTTCTCCTTGCTTTAGATGCGTTGTGACGATAATCGTTGCAACACTTAATTTAAGAAAAAAAATCAAGCCACTTGGCTGCGGGAAAAGTATAGGAGTTCGGTCAACGCCCGCAGGCGCTCCCGCCCCAAGTGACCTAATTGTTTGCGATGGGCGGCCTGCACCGGTTCGTCGAGCCGGGCCAGGAGTTTCAGCCCTTCCGGCGTGATCCGGGCCATTACCATTCGCCGGTCCTTGGTTTCCCGACAGCGTGAGATCAGCCCGCGCTTTTCCAGCCGGTCAAGAAGGCGGGTAATGTCCGGGTCTCGCGTGATCATGCGGCTGGCGATTTCGCCGCAGGGGAGCCCTCCGGGTGAGCCGCGCAGGATGCGGAGCACGTTGTACTGCGTCCCCGAGAGATCCTTAACCTTGAGAACCTTCACCAAGCCACGGGACAGCATGTCGGTGGTGCGTAACAGCTCCAGGAACGCTGCCTCCTCAGGACAAGCCGCGCGCCGTTTGTTCCCCGCCTGAATCACTTTCCTCATGCTACCCGATAATACTCGTTACAACGAATATTGTCAAGACGGCTTTCGAAGCAATGGCAAGACGAAAAACGCTGCCGACAAAAGAGGCGGAACACACTTGGCGGTTGGTCCGGATGACGGGGTACCAGGAAACTGACCCATCGCCGAAACAACGGGATACGCAGATGCACGTAGGCCTGGTTTTACTGACGGCTGATAGCTGAGAGCTGACAGCTCCCTATGGTGCCTCGATCAACTCCATCTTGCCTTCCCGCGTCCGGTGCAGCACCATCACTCTGCCCTGGGGATCGCGGAATACGAAAACATCGCGGTCGCGGAAGTGCGCCTCTTTGATCGCTTCTTCCAACGTCATCGGACGAAGCGCAACCGAGTCCTTGGCATGCACCAGATGCACTTCGGTCGTCCGCGCCACCGATGGAAATTTATGAACGAGAACGGAAACGGTAGCACTCTCCGCCAGTCCGAGCGCCGCCTCAATATTTTCTTCTAACGATTGGCCGTCAAACTTCTTTACCGCTTTACGTTTCTTGCTCAGCCACTTCGTTTTATGTTTGAGCGCCTGACGGTGCAGGTGATCGAGGGCTTGACTGACCGCCGACGCCATATCGGCGGTCTGGGCCAGTCCAATGAGGGGACCGTGGGGCGGGTCAATCGTGATTTCGGCTTTGTGCCGGCGCTTTTCGACGGCCAGAATCACTTTGGTCTCGAATCGGTCGCCTAGAATTTTTCGGATCTTGTTGATGCCGGTTTCAACTTCCTTGCGAATGGCGGGAGTAATTACGTATTTCCTCGCGGTATATTCCACGTTCATCAGGCAGCCTCCAGAATCTCTCAATCCCGGGAAAAAAGGTCAGAGGCAATTATTTCTTCACTCTTCGTTGATGGGTGCTCGGAATCTTCATATCTTCCCGATATTTCGCGACCGTCCGCCGCGTGACCTGGATACCTTGCGATTGCAGAATGCGGGTGATCTGTTCGTCGGTCAACGGCCGGCTCGGATCTTCTTCTTCGATCAACTTCTTTACGCGGCGTTTCAAAATCAGCAGCGAAGTGCCGCCACCCTCGGGCCCTTGCACGCTCTCTGAGAAGAAATAGCGCAATTCGAACACGCCCTGCGGCGTGTGGACATACTTATTGGCGACCGCGCGGCTGACCGTGGAAGGGTGCACGCCGATCTCTTCAGCCACTTCTTTGATCATCATCGGCTTCAGCTGATCGATTCCCCGTTCGAGAAAATCCTCCTGCCGCGCGACGATCGAATAGCAAACTTTGGTGATCGTCTGCTTCCGTTGTTCGATGTTTTTGATGAGCTGGATGGCGGACTTGTAGCGATCCTTGACATAGTTGCGCGTGTCGCGATCATTGCCTTCGCGGGTCAGCAGGCGCTTGTATGCGGGATTCAAGCGCAATTGCGGCATGTCTTCGTCATTCATGATGACCAGCCACTCGTCGCCATGTTTGACGAAAGCGACATCGGGCTCAATCAGCCGCGCCGGAACCTTGTTGTAGCGCAAGCCCGGCCGAGGATCCAGCGTGCGGACATACTCGAGCCCCGCCTGCACCGCTTCGACTGGACGCCCGATGGCACGCGCAATTTCCTTGAACTGCTTCAGGGTAACCGCTTTCAAATGCTGATCGACGACGGCAATCGCGTCTCTCACAACTTGCTCGGACAGAGCACTACCATTTC
>Ga0185299_10001732_pt1 | contig 38926 bp, 31 predicted proteins | sample PaiPotPPA55metaG_FD_128002 | JGI IMG/M metagenome (GOLD analysis project Ga0185299, IMG submission 128002) | Iron sulfur acid spring bacterial and archeal communities from Banff, Canada, to study Microbial Dark Matter (Phase II) - Paint Pots PPA... ...
ATTGAGATAGCGCAGATCGTCAGTCACTTCAAACAGGCGCAGCCAGACGCACGACATCTGCGCGTTTCCCGTGAGACAAGTAAAGCGCTGCCCGTTCTTGAAGTCTGAATCGTAGGCGCCCGGCAAAAATTTATTGGTTTCAAACTTCCGCAGCAGCACCCAGGACGATTTCGCAACCGCCTCGATGGCATCGTTACGCCGCCGCAAGATGCCGCATTCAAGAACACCCTGAAGCACGTAAGCGATGAAGTGCAAATAGTCGGGATGGCCTTGCAGATTGATACCATCGATCCACCCGCTGGGGCGGAAGTGCGACAACACCCAGTCCAGATTTCTCTCTGCCGCCAGCGCGTAGCGTCGGCTGGGTTCGCGATAACGATCCACAGCACGTTCGGACAACTCAGCCAGAGCCCATGCCACCATGCTGTAGTAAGTGTGCGCTGTATTCTGATATGCTCCCGGACCGGACCACGATCCCTCCGCCTGCTGCACCTCGGTCAACCAATCGCCGGCGGCGACGGCCGCTTGCAGAATATCGAGACGGTTCGTCTCTACGTGAGCGCGAGCCAAGCCTTGCAGGATCTGGCCTGTGTTGAACGCCGACGGCTGCGTTTCGTCCCGTGATCCACCGTGCAACCCGGCGGGAAAGGCGCCGCTCGGCATTTGCAGCGAAAGCAACCACCGGGTAATGCGTTCCGCAGCAACAACTGTCTTGTCGTCGCGGGATGTGCGCGCAAACTCGTACAGCGTAGGAACGATATAACCGGAGACCTCCGGGTAGGATTCCGAGTATCCCGTGAACAGGCTGTAATAGGCTGCTATCCCACCATCGGACCGCTGCGCGTCGAGAATCCATCGCAGCAGCGAGTTCAGCGTGTCAGCGCTGGCCCGTTTGGTTGTCGTATACGAATAGAGATGGCGCGGCTCGAAGGCAATGCGTAGTTTGTCGGATACAAGTTTTTCGATCAGCGGAACTACGCGCTGCGGTGCGCGCAGCAGGCCTGCGGCTTCAGCCAGAGCCTTGGCAATTTGCCCGGTCATGTCGTGGTCTCGAGAACGGTTCATGCGGTCGCCGCCTCGCGTGGTTGGCCGAACTCTTCCGTTCTCTGCTCGGCTCCGGCGTCAAGGAAAATGCGCATCCAGTTTTCCAAAGTCAGGAACTGCCAGATTTGCATCGACCAATCTTCGGCTCCACGGCGCTGCTCATCGATGAAGCGGCGCACCGCTTCCGGGCGGAACAAACCGCGCTTTCGGATATTCGTTTCGGAGAGGAGATCATCCACCATCTCCCGCAGATCGTTCGCCAGCCAGTAATCCACGGGAGCGGCGAAGCCGGCCTTCGGCTGCCGCAGCACTTCGGCGGGCAGAACATCCTGCATGGCCTTGCGGAGGATGTGCTTGGTGGTGGGCTGGAGAAACCCTTTGAGCTTTAGATCCGGCGGAATATTCCAGGCGGCAAACTCGGCAAGTTCACGGTCGAGAAATGGGACGCGGACCTCGACCGACGACGCCATACTCATCTTGTCGTTGTAGTTCAGATTCAGACTTACCATGAAGATCTTGGTGTCGAGATACAACATCTGGTTCAGGAAGTCGGCATGGCGCACTGAATCGAAACTGGAATGATGGCGAGCCGCAGGGTTGGAGGCTCGAAGCTGATGCTGCACTTCGTCCGTATAGGAACTCATTTTTTGATCGGCATCCAGGTAAGTGCAGTTGCAAATGAACCGGTCTTCGGGTTCGAGCGACGCGCTTCGAGCCATTTTCTTCGCCAATCGCACACTTCCCTTCATGGCTGTGCCACGCAAGCCAGGCAAAGCGTTCACGCCAGACTCGATTCCTGAGCGCAGCATTCCGGGCATTCTTTGATATCCCAGCGCCCAGCGGTGCGCGGCATGTTTGCGATATCCGGCGAATAATTCGTCTCCGCCTACTCCAGAGAGCAATACTGTGGCCTGCTTGCGCGCTTCACGGCAGACCAGATATGCCGTGATGATCGCAGGGTCGGCGGTGGGCTCATCCATGTGCCATGTCAGACGAGGCAACAACTCGGTTACGTCCGGCTCAACCACAATCTGCTGATTCTCGCAGCCCAGTTGCCGCGCCAGCCGGGCCGGCACATTGGGATCATCGAGGGTGCTTTCGCCGACGCGATACTTGGGCGGAAAGGTAATCGTGTAAGTCCTGACCGGCTGTTTGGTCGTCCGGCCCATCATGGCCACGATGCTCGAGGAATCCAACCCGGCGCTGAGAAATGCACCGATTGGTACATCGCTCACCATCTGGGCCGCGACTGAATGCCGGAAGCGCTCGCGAACTTCATCGGCCAGATCAGCTTCGGATCGCGGGTAATATGCGCCAGCCGGAGGAAACCTTAAATCCCAATACTGCTTGATTTTCAGTTCGCCGTCGCGGAACGTCGCGCTATGTCCCGCGGGAAGTTTGTGAATCCCACGGAACATTGTCTTGGGATCTGGAACCCAGAGAAAGGTCAGATACTGATCCAAGGACTCCAGATCAATCTGAGCCTCGATCTCCGGCACGTGGAGCAGGGCTTTGACCTCCGAAGCAAACACCAACTTTCTTCCGCGCTGAGCGTAGTAGAAGGGTTTCACTCCAAAGTGGTCGCGCGCCAGAAACAACTCAGGCTTACCCGAGCGCAAATCGCAAATGGCGAAGGCGAACATGCCATTGAGCCGCTGCACGCAGTTTTCACCTTCCTGTTCGTAGAGGTGAATCACGACTTCGGTATCGGTGTTTGAGGCAAAGCGATGGCCTTTGCTTTGCAGCTCGCGGCGAAGGTCGACGAAATTGTAGATTTCTCCGTTGTAGGTAATCCAGACGGTGCGGTCTTCGTTGCACATCGGCATGTGCCCATCCGCTGACAGATCGAGGATTGCTAGCCGGCGGCTGCCGAGACCAACATAGGAACCGTCGGGGAATCTTCGCTCCCACAGACCGGAGTCGTCGGGACCGCGGTGCGCCTGGGCGCGCGTCATGCGGGCGAGCACTTCCCTGTCCCCACAGTTGGCGAGTCCGGCGATCCCACACATGACTGAACTGGCTCCCTTGCCCTAAACTTCTGTTCTTTTTGACTTCAGTTCGTAGATCTTGGCCTTGGTGTGAAACATTTGAACAGCCTGAAAACCGCAGTAGATCAGGCCTGGCACGCCATCCAGAAATCCGAAGCGCAAGACATAACGATACAGGAAAAGCAGCACCGGAGAACCGGGAACAGCAAAGAGCTTACGTTTCAACCAGCGGCGGCGCTGAGCCTGCGTGCCGAAAAGCGAAGGCGGCAGTTCTTTGTCCTTCCCGCGCTCGAGCAGCACGCGGGACTCCCAGTTGGAATAGTCGTTATGTTTCTGGATGTAACGCGAAAGCGACTCCACGTTGTGATGAATCAGCGGATTGCGCAGCCTAGCCGTCGCGCCTTCAACCACAACGTGTTCATGCACTTCCATGTCGGCCATCGAAGCATCCTGATCTCTCAGGCGGCATTCATAGCGTCCCTTGCCGCGGCGAAACAATGACATCTTCCACAAGGCCACATCGCCATAGCGCAGTACCCGGCCTAGAAACCAGGTGCGAAGCAAGATGGAATATCCATCGATCGCTGGATCTTGAATCGCTGCTCGAATTTCTTCGGCGAGTTCCGGCGCGAGCACCTCGTCGGCATCGAGCAGCAGAATCCAGTCGTGAGCAATCGGCAGCGTGTTCATGGCCCATTGCCGCTTTTTCGGCCATCCGCCCTGATAATGAAATTGCGCGACCTGGGCGCCGTAGGATCGTGCGATCTCCACGGTCTCGTCTGTGCTCTGCGAGTCGATTACATAGACTTCACCAACATCTTTCAGCGCCTGCAAACACCGGGGCAGATTCTTCGCCTCGTTGCGCACGGCAATGATCACGCTGACCGTGAGTTTGCCGGCGGAGACAGGGTTCGCGATCTTCTTTCCGGCCTTCTGAACTTCTTCGATCTTTTCCATTGCGGCAAGCACTCAATTCGAAAGGTGCCGCTGACACCAGCTTTGCAGCACGTATAACGACCAGGGGCGGGACCAGGAAGTGCGTCCTTCGAGAAAATCCTTCCACACAGCGCGGGCCGCTGGCTCGTTGATCAGACTCCCCAAAACACCGTCTCCAATCTTGCTTAAACTTTCTTCTACCACGGGACGCAACGCGTCCCGCAGCCAGAGCTCGAACGGCAGCGTGAAACCTCGTTTCCGTCGATGGACGATCTTCTCCGGGAGTTGGCCGTTGAGCGCTTTGACCAGCAGAGGCTTCGGTGTTCCAGAATTCAGCTTCCACGATCCTGGCAAAGCGAGCATCTGTCGCGCCAGTCGATGGTCGATCAACGGTACGCGCACCTCCAGTCCATGCGCCATGCTCATGAAGTCGGAGTCCCGCAGCAGTGTGTTGAGCATATAACAGCGCGCCTCCATATAGGAAACACGGTTGACCGGGTCCAGGCTTTGGGCGCGGCTCAGGGTCGCGGTCAAAGATTTCTCCGCACGCTGGAAAGCGGCCGAGTTCGTCTTCATCTCAGGCAGTAACTCGCTCTGCTGCTCCGGCGTGAACAGCATGCGCGAGAGAAAATACGGATGAACCAATCCCCCGCCGTTGCGGGCAAGAGCCGCCAATTTGCGATTCTGGTCACTGGACGGGGCGAGTGCTGCAAGAATGCTTGCCAACGGACTGCGGACCGCTCCCGGCACGTGGTTCCATGTTGTGGAAAATCGTTCCATGCGGGGCACAATGCGGAAACTTGAGTAGCCGGCAAACACTTCATCGCCACCCAGGCCCGAAAGAACAACTTTCACACCGGCTGCGCGCGTTCGGTCCGAGATGAAGTATGTGTTGATCCCGTCTATCGTGGGCTGATCCATGGCATGAATGGCTGGATCAATGGCCGCAAAGAAATCGGACTGGGAAACCATGATCTCGTGATGATCGGTATGGAAATGCTGCGCGACCGCACGGGAAAACTGCGCCTCGGAGTAGTCCTCCTCGCGAAACACGACAGAAAACGTGCTGGGGCGCACGCCCTTTCGACTCAGGATGCCGGCGAGGCTGCTGGAATCGATGCCGCCCGACAGAAACACGCCCACCGGAACATCGCTCACTAGCTGCATGCGCACTGATTCATCGAGCATCTCTGCGATCTGAGATTCGAGTTCACGGCGCTTTTCCGGGCCAGCATCGCCAGCGTGATCGCAGCCCGCGCCGGGGTTTGGCCCGACCAGGTCCCAGTACTGCACTTGTTTCACCTGCCCGTCCTCCCATGTCAGATGGCAGCCGGGCGGGACTGCTTCTACGCCTTCCACTAACGTGTTCGGGTCGTAAAGCGATCCAAAGGTCAGATAGTTAAGCAGACCTGCGCCATCGATTGCGCGCGGCACGAGACCAGTTCCCAGCAAAGTCCGGACCTCGGAACAAAACATGAAATAGCGATCCGAGTGATAGAAGTACAGGGGCTTGATCCCCATGGGATCGCGGGCGACAAACAGGCAATGCCGTTGCGCATCCCAGAGGGCGAAGGCAAACATCCCGCGAAATTCGTGCAGGCACTTCTTGCCCCAGTGCCCGTAGGCTTTGAGGATGACTTCCGTATCGGAGTTGCTGCGGAAGTTCACTCTCGCTTGCTCCAGCTTCTTGCGAACTTCGCGGAAGTTGTAGACTTCGCCGTTGTAGACGATCCAGTTGCCGGTTCCCGGATCGTTCATAGGCTGATGCCCTTGGGGAGAAAGGTCGAGGATTGCGAGGCGTCGATTACCCAATCCGATTTCAACATCTTCCCGCGCGGAGTCACGCAGAATGACGGTGCCGCTGTCGTCTGGCCCACGATGTGCGAGGGATTGAGTGGCGCGCTCGAGCACGTCGGCGGGCACACGCGCGTTGCGGCCAATGATGCCAAAAATTCCGCACATCCGGACTGTCGCTCCCTCAGGGCTTCGTCAATCATCTTACGCGAAGCCTTCGAGTTTCGGGCCGGTGCGAACGCGCGATATTTCAGGTCAGTGCACGCTGAGGAACGAATACGCACCGGAGGGAATGCTCACGCTCGAAGCGGTGGGGTTGCAAAAGTGCAGCGTGAGAGTATCCGCCGCACTCGCATAGGCATTCAGCGAAAGATTGCCTAAGGACTTGGGGGGCGTGATGCCCGTGATCAGATCTGACTTGGTCAATCCCGGCAACGCTTGCGTGACATCCTTGCAACTCTGAGCCGCCACGCTCGTTGCCGCAATGCCTGGTGTGGAATAGATCTTCATCCTGCTCAGGGGAGATCCTTCCCCCACCGTAAGTGTGTTGCCCTTCTCGATCGCGACCGGAACGGCGAAGGTCTTCCCACTCGCTGTGAGGCGTTCCTTCCAGCGCGTGCCGTCGCCTTTGTTGCCAATGTAGTTCGAGACTGAAACCGGCGCGCCGAACGCCAATTGCGACTGGGCGAAGCTTGCGCCTCTGGCGGGCACGTCCAGCCCAATGTAAGTGTCCTTGTCGTCGTTGGAAGGCCGGTGAATAGCATCGGCCAGAGTTTTCGCGGGATCGGAATCCACCAGCGTAATGATGTGGGAAGGTCCTACGATTGCCGCGGGTGAATTCAGAAAATTGAGCCGGCCTTTCACATTCGGATCTGGACCGCCCGACGCTGGTCCATTTTGCATCAGCGTGCCCACAACTCTGGGTTGATTGTTGCCTGCGGACTCGCCTGCGAAACAGACGGCGTAGACGCCCGGCGTACCTCTGGGACAACGGTCGGCAAAAATACTCGGAACGTTGGCCAGCGTGCTGATTACTGGAGAGACATTTGTCACGGGTGGCATGACCAAATCGGCGTAGGCTCCGCCAGACAAGATCACGCTGCCCGGCCAGAACATGAGAATTGGTTGAAAAGAAGGATTCTTGCTGACTTCGTATGTCTTGAGTGCTGCCTGCGAATCTGTTACCTGGCAAACGTCGCTGGCACACTGAGGCACACCAGTGGCAACGGCGAAGTCTCCTTTTCCATATGGAGCTTTAAGAGCATTTCCGACGCCTTCCGTGCGCAGGACGTCATAGGAAATATTTTCTCCGCCTGTCTTTTCTCCGCTTATCTTTTCTCCGCTTATCTTGGGCCAGGACACAACGATGTTCCCTTTTCCATTGGTGTCCGCATAGCCGGACTGAAGCGGGAGTGAATATCCGCGGGAGGAATCCCTGGCGACGATCCAATACACGTAGTGAGTGCTTCCCGTGTGGGCGTAGGACGGCTGGCCACCAACGGCAAGCATCTCAGTCTTTGCGCTCAGGCGAGAACCGACCACTATGATGCCCGCCGCTCCGACGTTGCCTGCAGGGTTCATGGGAGTGTTCAACTCCATGTAGACGTTGTCAATCTGGGTGGGGCTGTAGCCGCCTCGCATCGTGCCCGTGCGGATTCCGAACTGCGAGAAACCTTGAATCACGCTGTCCGAAACATGCAACGAGTTGCCGGATTGCCAGTCGATCCCGTTCCCCGCGCCTTGCCCGCTGATCTGGATGTTCTTCAACCAGCCTACGGCGGAGCACTTGTTGAATGGGCCAGGAGAAAAGACCACGGACCCAACGAACTTCGCATCGTTCCGTATTCCGGCGCCGCCATAGTTCAAGCCGTCCAACGTAAAGGCTTGATCGTCGCAGACCGTTACAAGGTGGCCGAAGGTAGCGTGATTCGAGGAATAGAGCACCGTGACGTCGCGCACAATCGTGGCATTTGCATTTACATAGAGCGCGCTGTTTGTGCCGCCGATCAAGTTCGGGTGAAATCGCAGGTGCTCGAGTTGAATACTGCTGAAGTGGTTGGCGTTGCTGTCTCCGATCTTCATGCAATCTTCATCGAGAAGATAGCAGTCGATGGTTCCACCCGCTCCGCTGATCACCTGGCTGGTGGCTTCGATGTAAACAGGCGCATGAATCTTGTAGGGAGAACCCGCCGTATCCAGAAAGACCATGCCGCCTTGCCGGCGGCGGATTCCTCCGCCGTAAGGCTCTGCGAGAAACATGGCATCTTCCGAGGCCTCTTTGATGCCGCCGGTCGCCGAACCCGCGCTGTAGCCGGCGGGATGCGGGTACTTCAAAATCACATCGATGGTGCAAGATGCGTCTCCCGCGTGCCCGCCTCCACCGGCGATGAGTGCGGCTTCCGGGTCGCCCGTTCCGGTTATGTAAACGTACTCGTGCGGCGCGACGTGGCTCACCAGGCCCGGCGGGTCAGCTACTCTTAACCCGCGCGGGCAAGGTCTGAGCGTGATCGTATTCGCCCCCGCGGCGAGCACCCGCGGCATTGCGGGAGATTGAATCCAGTTGTACGCCGACGCGTATTTTGGGGTGGGTTGGCCTACATCCGTGGAACTTGCCTGACCCATGGCGGCCACACTACTGAAAGGAGAGAAGACCAGCGCGACCAGTGCAGCCATCGCAGACTTTCTTCGCTGTGGCATATGTACCTCGTTTTCTTGACTAGTGTGATTTTCCGCTTACCCGCATTTCACTCCCCAAAGTTCTTGTCAGCCAAGCGCCGAGCCAACCGCAAAAGTTCCGCAACGTGTTTGTCCCAACTGAAGTCGCGGGAACGCAGCAATCCCAGTTCACGCATAGTCGTGGCCGGTTCGGTCAATTGAGACTGCATCGCGACCTCTGCCAGAATCTCCGGCGAAAAGCGCGGAAAATATACAGCTGCCTCGCCGCATATCTCGCGGTGCACAGCCAGGTCCGACGCAATCACGGGAAGGCCGCTGGCCATCGCTTCGACCAGTGGGTGAGCGAACGTCTCGGCGTAGGCGGGAGTCACATACAAATCGCACGCTCGATAGAGGTGATGCAGAGAGCCGTACGGCACCGCACCCAACTGAACGACCTCTTCGCCAAGGCGGAGTTGCCGCACCAATTCTGCGGCTGTGTCCGCGCGGTAGTCTCCGGGATTGTCCTTAGAGTTGAGTTTGCAGGTGAGAATAAGCCGGACCCTTCGAGGGCGCAGCTTCTCTTTCAAGATCGCGAGCGCGCGAATTAGCGTTTCAAAATTCCGATAGTAATTGTAGTGGCTCACGAACAGCAGCCGCAGCGAACCTGTGGTTGCAGCCAGTTGTCCTTGCACGTCGGGCGTTAACGGCGCCGATTCGCGGAAGAAAGCATCGCGATCGAAACCGTGATGGATCGAGACCACATCCATTCCCGTCCAATTCTGCAGTTCGCGGGCAAAGGTGGCGCTGGGAGCGACCGTGCAGTCCGCGGTGCGCACGGACCATTTGGCGAGCGGGGCCTTCACTTGAATGTCAAGCCACAAGCGGTAGTCGCCTCGATCCCGCAAATCGCGCTGAAAGTCTGCCGAGGTGTATAGAGCATTCCGGCTCAGAAGGATTTGCGGCACTGGCGAACGGTAAAGCGCAAAATTTCCAGTAGACAATAGAACATCTGCCCCGGAGCGACGAATGACTTCTGGCAAGTTGCGCTGCTCGTACCAGAAGCGTTTGCCAGAACGCGCGGGACCATCCCCCCGCAGAACCGTAACGCGTGCGGATTCTGTGATCTCTCCGTGCAAGACTGCATTGAGCAGGACCGTTGCGCGAGCGTCGTCCCGATCCGCCAGGCGCGGCAACACGTTGCGGACGTAAGTGAGTCCTCCTCCGGCACTGGCTGCGAGCGCATTGATAAAAAGGTGGATCATTTTTCCGGTGCGAATCTTTCGCTGCGATCACGTTCTCAGGCGTAACCCCAAGGTCACTCGATAACGTAATGGTTACGCGACAATTCCGGCGGGCGAGGCTCGCAACATCTTGCGAAGGCGGCTTCGTCGAGTGCTCCACCACGCATCCACCAGCCCCGAATAAAGAAAGTGGTATTCGGCAGCGGAGTATTTCACCTCGATCTCCCGACGCCACAGCAGCGCGGGGCTGTCATAACGGCTATCGATAGTTCCAGCGCAAGGGGCAAAACAGAAACGATGATGGCGCTGGATTACTTTCCATGCGTTCGCATCGATTGCATCCCATCCGAATGTCCAGGCGAATGCATCGACCGGCTTTTTCGTCCACGAGGCGAGCTTGCGCGCGCTATCGCCAATCTCGCGCTCCAATGCTTCGGGGGAGAGTCCCGCCAACCGTTGATGCGTGAGCGTATGGTTTCCGATCGCATGGCCTCGAGCTGCCAACTCGCCGATCTTGGCGGGATTCATCGGTTTCCAGTCCTCCCATTTCTCGTCGCCGGGTCGCGAGTTTGGATTAATTTTAGACCGATAGAAAGCGAGAGCCTCGCCGGCCGCGCACTCTGCGAAGGCCGGCACCACGAAAAAAACCCCCCGGCCGCCAAAGGATTCGAGCAACGGCGCCGCTACTGTGTAGTTGCTCTCCCTCCCATCGTCGAAGGTGAACAGGACCGGAGGCTTAACGTTGTCATCCGATTCTGACTGTTGTTCCCACAGCTTGGCGAAACCCGCCAGGCTGGTAATTGTAAAATGCTGGGACGCCCACTCAAGCTGCTCGCGGAACTGCGCAGCCCAAGAAGCGGGAGTTTCATGCATCCCAATGACCAGTCCTCGCGAGCGTCCGGCGCTTTTCTGAACGCGGAGCGCTATCTCGTCCAACCGGCCCAGAGTGGCAGCATGAATCAGCAATGACCGGGCTTGGCTTCTGATGCTCATGGTCTGAAGTTCATTGTGTGAAGTTCATTCCGCTGATTCACGATGGCGGGCCATCAGCGTCGCCGACTCCTAAATGAGCCCATCGCCATCGGCCGGCACAGGATACCAATCGCGAGGCTGCAAAAGCTTGCCTTTGTCAAGAAACCACCCGTTCGGCGCCTCGAAGGCGCGGGGCTGAAAACCTCTCTCGCGGAATATTTTCTGCCGGTCTGAATCTTGGCTGCGCAGGACCACCGCATCCGCCTTGTTCCTGTAGCGGGCAATCAATGCCCCGACAATTCGCACCCATTCATCCGGAGAAACTTCCGGATAAACATCAAGCACGTTGAGTGTGTTGATTTGCCCGCGATATCCGCGAGTGCGCTGGTTCACGGTTACCAGTATCTCGCGATCCGGGTAGCGGCTGCGAAAAGCAAATGCCGCAACTGTGGCATCCCTGCCGGAAAAATAGCGCCAGCGAATGTAGGGTAAATCACGCATCGCAGTCAACTTTAGGGAGGAATCGTGAAGAGAAAGAGCATCCGCCTGCTCGGCTGAAGTGAGCGGCTGAAGAGCTTCGGGCTCGTCGCAATTTATGTTAAGCCGCCGGAATAGCCCCGCGAGGCTGGAGACGGGACTGCTCGCCAAACGAGTAAGTACACGACCAAGATACCGTCGATGGGCAAACTCCTCAACCACCGGCGGCCAGCGCAGCACACCGAACATTTCGCCGTCTGAGTACGGGATGGGCCTCGCCCCGGCCGCTTTCCACAAGGCCGCAGCCTCCGCGTTGGCCGATGTTCCAAATAAAGGCCGCCGATTTCCTAGCCGGCAATATTGCAAGAAGATTCGGCCTCCGTGACCGCGATGGCGATCATCCACGTAGAACGAACTGGAGCCCATAAGAAGGATTCTTTCATTCGCGAAGCGGAAGAACTGCGGGCTGCACAGAATGCATCCGACGAGTTCGCCAGCGGAACGCAATCCAAAGCCCAGCGGATCTTCCGGACAGCGGGCCGGGTTCTCAAGCAAAAACCAGCGGAGATGGGAGTCTACGGTTTCTGAAGTTCGCCCGGATTGAGCCGCGATGAAGCACGCAACCTCGGCGATGTCCTTCTCTGCGATTGCAACCAGTTCCGCGCGCGGAACTTGTTCCTGCGGAAGTATTCGAGGCGTGGTCATTGTTATCGCGCAGCTTCCTCGTAAATCTTCAGCAGGCTCTGCGCCTGGTGTGTCAGCGTAAGCTTATCGAGGATCGTCTGCCGGGCGGCCTGGCCGATTCGCGCGCGCAGCTCGGTGTTTGAAAGCAAGTCTTGCAGTCCTTGCACGAGTTCCACCAGACCGTCGACCGGAATCAGCCATCCGTTGCTGCCGTGCTGAATAACTTCGTCGATGCCCTGCCCCCGGCACGCGATCACCGGCTTGCCGCTCGCCATCGCTTCCAGGTAAACACATCCCAGCCCCTCGAACCGGCTGGGCAGCGCAAAAACCGTGCAGTTGCGCATGGCTTCGGCAACCTCGGAGCGGCTTCGCCTCCCGAGAAAATGCACCCGATCGCTGATGCCCAGACCTCTCGCCAGGTTGGCAAAACGGTCTCGATCCGCCCCTTCCCCGATCATGCGGCACTGCAGGCCCGGATGTGAATCTTTCACTTGGGCAAAGGCCTTCAGTACAAACTCGTGCCCTTTTCCCGCCAACAAATTCCCAACCACCAAGATGGTGGGCGCCTGCTCTTGCACGCGGCCGGGCGTGAACACGCTCGGATCCGTGCCATTGTAGAGAACCTCAGACGTGCACGGTGCGTTCATCCCATCTGCCAGCAATTGTTGCACCCTGCCACTAATGCAGATTACTTTCTTTGCGCTCGCGTAGACGTTCACGGAAGCTTTGCGGCGCCATCCCGCGACGATACCTGTTTGGAAGCAACTGTTGAAAACGTCCAGACCATGAATGGTAACAACGAAGGGAATGCCCGTTCGCCGCGAAAGCAATGCCGCGGCAGCTCCGCAAGGCAGAGCGGCATGAGCATGAATCACATGAATCGGCGAACGCAGATTTAGCTGCCCGATCCGTCTCAGAAGAAGCTCGCCCAGAATCTTGCCCGCGCTCGACAGACCGAAGTTTCCGGGGAGCTGCGGATAGCGAATCCAGTCGGCGGGAAAATCCTTGCTTGGCTTTCGGCTGGCATGATAGATCGAATCGACTGCGATCACCGACGACGCCACGCCCTGGGCCTGGAGGTGTTGCAGGGTTTCAGCCACGAAGCAACCACTCACTTCGTCCCCGGCAGAGGGATAAAAAGGGGTGAGGGTCAGGACGTGCAGCTTTGGTGGTATTTCGTTCTCCACTATGTTCCAGGTGCGAAATGAGGCTGGATACGCAATGTTTATCTGCTCTCACTGGTCTCGGTCGAGCGCTGCAGAATCAACTCGGTGAGGCCGGCGATGGTCACGAAACGCGGATCCTGCAGGTCGCGTTCGGAAAACTGCATGCCAAACTGTTGTTCGATCTCTGTAACGAATTCGACAACCTCCATCGACGTGAGCCAGCCAGCTTCGAAGTAATCGGTGTCGTGCGGGGCTGCTGGCGCGCTCTTACCGAGCTTCCCTCTCGCCACGAACCAGTTTGTAAGCCAATCCTGCGTCTGTTCTTTCAACTCTTCCCTCGTTTTACTTTTCGATGGCCACGCAGCGTGCCGGCGAACCGTCGCATCCCTTCAACTTGAGAGGCATCACAATGAGTTCCACGTCCGTTGCGGTCAAGGCCTTGAGGTTGGCGACGTATTCCACCAGCACTACTCCCGCGCCTAACAGCACTTTGTGGTTGGGAGAGTCCTTGGGCGTGCCTCGTGAATGGGCTGGGTTGTCCGGCGACGGCGTGTCCATGGCGATCAGGCGCACTCCGTTTTCGACGAGCCACCGCGCGGCATCTTCGGACAGAAATGGATATTCGTTGTAGAACTTCATGTTGCCAAAATACTCGGACCAACCTGTGCGCAGAATCAAGCGCGCGGGCACCGCCTCTCCCAGTCTTTGCTTGAGATCTGCAACGTCGATCTGTTTCAAGGGCGCGCAGCCCGTGAAGTCCGCCACGGTGGCGGGGCCGATCAGCACGTTCAGGGGAACTTCATCGATACTCTTGCCGTTTGGAATGAAGTGACGTGGCGCATCGGCGTGAGTACCGATGTGTGTTCCGAGCACCAGTTTGCGGGTTTCGCGGCCTTCGATCCCATGCCGGCCGAGTATTGTGATCTCGACCACAGGATGCCAGTGCGTGGGAAACGTCATCATGCCTTCTTCGATGGGCAATGAAAGGTCGATAATTTTCATTCGTCTATGGTTCCGAGATTGACTGCGGATATTTGGTACGGAACATCCAAGTACGGAGCATCAATGCGATACGCCTGCGCTCTCCGTCGCGTGCGTTCGAAGAGTCGAGGTCGAACCTACTTGAAGCTTCTGCGCCACCAACTCGCGGATGCGAGCCTTCTGCACTTTGCCGTTCGCAGTTCTGGGAAGTTCATCAATCGCAACGTAGCGGGCGGGTTGCTGGTGCTGCGCCAGAGTGCGTTTCGCATGAGCCACCGCTGAATCCAGCATGGACTCGAGTTCCACGCCCGCCTCAAGCTTTAGAACGGCCACGATGTCTTCGCCATAGAGTTCGTGAGGAATGCTCACGACGGCAACCTCTGCGACGCCGCGAAGATGCATTAGGGCCGCTTCGATGGCGGCGGGGCTGATGTTCACGCCGCCGCGAATGATGAGGTCTTTCTTGCGGCCAGTAATAAACAGCGATCCTTGATCGTTAAGACGGCCCACGTCGCCGGTTGGAAACCACGCGAAGTCATCCATTTCCAACAGGGCGCCATCGGCGTCCAGGTAGCCGGCCATTAGATCGGGCGTCAGGATCTGCAGTTCGCCCTCGATGCCCGGCGCAACTGGTTCTTCTTCGTCACTGACCGCCCGGATTTTTATTCCTGGCAGCACTTCGCCGACGTAACCGTGCCCGCTGAGACTACCTTGGGTGCGAGCGGTTACAAACAGAGTTTCCGAGAGACCGTAATTTTCAATCAAGCGCACGCCGTACCGGGTTTCGAACTCATCCTTTACTTTGAGTGGAAGCGGAGCGAACCCCACGAACGCGCGGCGCACTGAACTGCGGCAGAATTCCTCACCGGTGCGGCCACGGTCCATCCTCAACAGAATCGACAACACAGTTGGAGCCAGCCAAAGAGCGTTGACGTTGTTGTTTCTTGCTTTTTCCCAGAAATTCAGGCTTGATCGCGCATCGAAGACGTGATCCACCACCACACTGGCGCCGCACAAGAACGGCAGAACGAGCAGGTTGTAGAAGCCACCCATGTATGCCATCGAGAGCGTCAGATAAAACCGCGAACCCTGGTTGATTCCCTGAGAGGTCGCGAATACAGCCGCGTTACGGAACATTCGTCCGAGTTTGTGTGCCAATCCTTTGGGCTTCGCGGACGTACCCGAGGTGTACATGATTACGACCAGGTCTTCCCCATTGGCAGTTTCCAGCGGCACGAAATCTGTCGGATTGTCGAGGACATCAATCTTGATTTGATCGAGCTGGTCCGAGTCCTTCGTCGCTTCGTGTTCGTGTGTCGTGAACAACCGCAGCATATTCGCGTGAAAGCCTTTGAATGCTTCTGCGCAGGTTGCGTTTGCCACCATCAGCGCGGGCTTGCAACTCGCCAATATGAATTGAACGTCACTCTTGCTGAGGGCTGGATTGACGGGAACGATCACTGCTCCAAGGTATATGCAGGCAAAATAAAGCGCGGCGAGTTCACTGCAATTCGGAACCATCACGGCAATGCGGTCGCCCTTCCGCACTCCGCGACGGCGGAGTTCCGCAGCCAGGGCGCAGGCTTGCCGATGAAATTCGCCGTAGGTAATTTCACGGCCAGTAATAGCGTCGACCAGGAATACCTCCCCCTTGCGGCGGGCGATGACATCCAGGATGGTTGTGCGGATCTTCATTTGGCCGAGCCTCATTTCGCCGATCGTCATTGCATCGCCAAGGGAATGGGTTGAGCCGACTTCATGAGATTCGAGATGGCCACCCAACGGTCCATCTGGCCGCGATAGGCGTGGTTGGGATCGAGACGCAGGATCGCGCGGCCGGGAATGTCCATTTCGAAGCGCGGAAAGTGGCCGGCGGTGATCACAATTCCTTCCGGCAACAGCAACTGATCGATCGAGGCCGAATCGGCGCCACTCGGTGGACAGAGAAGCAGCACGACACCAATGCCCAGGTCAAAATGCATGCGATCAGAAAAATCCGCCATCTGCCAACAGTTCGCGGGCACTCCAGCGGGCAAATTCCCATGCACGACAACGTTGCTGAAGGTCTCGGAGCAATGCTGCAACAGAGCAGTGGTCGGATTTCCGTAGATCATCACGCAGAAATCGCCATGTCGCTGGGCCGTAGTCAGGACAACATCCTCCATATAACTCGCAAACAGGCGCTTCGAGCGCAGGGGAAGGATTCTCTCCGCCTCCACAATCTGTTTCAAGGACGCAGGCCACTCCGCGGCCCACACGCCTCCATCTTTGTCGTTGAGATAAAGTGGCACGCTACAGCCCGTCATCCTTAACACCCGCTCCAGCACGTCGAACGAGCCGTAAACTACCCGGCCGAGAACAACCGGGCCTTCCGCAAGCACCAGGTCGGCCAAGACCAGATCGGAAGAAGGAGTTTCGGAAGCGACGAGTTCCAGCACAGGACGAGCGCGGCGTTTGGCACAGGTAACGATCATTCCGTCGACTAACGACTGCACCGCAGAAAGCGAACTGCTGATGCTGTGTTTGGAAATGCCCGGCGCAGCGAACGACGTCAGCATCTCGCGTCTCTTTTCCGGCGTTGCTTTCGGCAAACTGGCAGCCACACGATTCAGATTGTCCCCATCCAGGTTGACTGGGTCGAGCTTGCCCATGGCCACCACCAGCCTGCGCAACTCAACTCCATGCTTGCGCGCCGCCTCGGCGACCTTGGGAAGAAACGAAGAATGAAACTGGCTGCATCCCATTGCCACCGACATCATGTCGTAGAGTTGCATCTGCGACATCAGCGGGCCCATGAACTCTTCCGCGGCGTCCATCACCTCGAACAGATCGATGCCCGTTTCAATCCCAAGATTATTAAAGACGGCCACTGCAATCTCGGTGGGAACGTTGCCTGCGCTTCGTCCCAATCCGAAGAGCGTGGAGTCTATGAAGCTGGCGCCGCAACGAACCGCTTCCACGCTATTGGCAACGGCGAACTGCAGGTTGCTGTGTCCGTGGAACCCCAATTTGCACTCGCTGCGTTCGCGCCCAGCGCTCAGGTATTTGCGCACGTCTTCAGGAAACATGCTTCCAGCGGAGTCGACGCAGTAAATAACATCCGCCCCCGCCGCCGCACCTTCCCTTGCCTTCTCGCCAAATGTAGCCGGCGAAATGCCGTAGGTCTTCATGAAGTTGAGACAAGGCTTAAGCCCCAATTCCTGGGCCAAGGTTAGGTACGGATAAGCATCCTCGATTTCCGGGGCGTTGTAACCGATGCGTACAAAGTCCAAGCCCGCCGCGCGCGCGGACTTGAGCTGGTCGCCCGTCCCGATTCCAGGGATAAAGAAACAACCAATCTGAGCGTTGGGCGCGGCCCGCTTCGCGGCTTCGATGAGCCGCTCGTCGGTGGTCGGCATCGTTCCTTTGCCGGCCTTCATAGCGCCCAGACCGACGCCGTGGCCAACTTCAATCCAGCGAAAACCAAGGCGGCCCAGAACGCCAGCGAGGATCGCAGTGTCGTTTTCGGTGAACTTGAAATCTACGGCGTAGCTGCCATCCCGCAGCGTGCATTCCAGGATGTCCACTCGCTGGCCGGAACATTCGTGGGGCGTCAAATCGTTTTTCATTGAAATTTCGTTCTGGAGTTCCAGGCCCCGCGCTTTTACCACCGGGGCTTAATTCACTTCTTGCGAAAGTTTACTACAACGGAACCCCGTGAGCGGAGCAATCGGCGATTGGCGTTGGGCAGCACTTCCCGTCGGCACCGAGAGTCTTCATCAACTGCAATGAAACCCTCTGGCGATTCACGTGCGATGCTATAATTCCGGTTCTCGTTTTCAAGTAAAGCTGGCGCCTTGAAATCAGGCAGTTCCAACAGCATCCCCGACACTCGGCCGCTGACGGACGACCGTCCGGTCAACGAATACTTCCTTCTCCGAAGGTTACGTGATCCTCTCTTTGAGAAGAAGGTCTGGCAATTTCTGTGGGGGGAAATAGAAGTCCAACCGCGTTAGTTTTTAGTTGGGGATTGTGCCAGCTGAACGAAAGCCCCAACCAACCAGAGACTAGAACTGAGAGCTGAGAACTGCTTTACAATCTCCCCGTATCCCTGTCCCACAATACTTTAGTTACCCTCGAAATGATTAAATCGGAGGAGACCGAGTGTCATGAACATTCGTAGGTGGGCGGAATACTTGAGTCGGGGAGTGGTATTGCGCCGGCGGCTCCCCGCGAGATTTGCGCGTCTCCCTATCTATGTCACACCCGAGGCAGGCTTGCGCTATTGGTCGGCTATGTCGCGAGCAGATCCGGTGCTGTTTAGCATGGCGGAAGAGATCGTGAAACCGGGCTCTGTAGTATGGGACGTGGGTGCCAATGTCGGCCTGTTCAGTTTTTGCGCTGCTGCCATGTCGGGACAATCTGGACTGGTATTGGCGATCGAGCCGGATTTCTGGCTTGCGCATTTGATCAACCGTTCTTCCCAGCAACTGGAAGCTGGCCAATACACATGTGCGCCAGTTGAGGTTTTATGCGCATCGATTTCAGATTCAAACCGGATCTCCAAGCTGGCGATCGCCAGGCGGGCCAGGGCTTCCAACTACTTGATAGAGGCCGGTGGGTCTAGCGAGGCGATGGGTGCGCGTTTCGTCCAGCCGACGGTCTCGATAACCTTAGATTCTCTTCTGGAGTATTTCCCTGCCCCTTCAGTGTTGAAGATCGACGCCGAAACCCACGAGGTGGGAGTTTTGAAGGGAGCAGAACGAGTGCTGAAAGAGGTCAGACCCACAATCTGGTGCGAGGTTTCGGAGCAGAACTCCGATGAACTCACGAGGCTGTTGCACACCGCGAAATACAATCTCTACGGGGCACAAGTCCAGCCCCACCGGCCCATAGAGCGAGCCTGGTTTCACACTCTGGCGATTCCGAACTCATCCCAACCAGATTGATTCGCTCGCCTCCGCTCCTGCCGAGATTGCAGAATTCCGGACAACAGAGCAGGGCTCCGCCGGACTATGTCGTTGGTTGCCGGATCGCCTGTGGCTGACCGAGGGCAGGAAAGGGCTTGGATAGGGACATTCGCACCTCGGCCTTGAGTTCCGGAGCCAGGTCTACCAGCAGAAAGACCGATACCCAAAAAAACAAGCAAAGGTAAGATCCCACTGCAAACATCCAGTCTTCAAAGCAGGCATGCACGAGCCCCGCGATCGCAACCAGCGAGAGTGGAATGCAATAGTGGTACGGATTCCCGGTTCTACGCATCCATCTGCAGACTCGAACCAGCATTCGAACCAGCATGAAAAGCAAGACCACAAACGGCAGGGAGCCCAGAAGTCCCAGGTACTCCGCCAAAGCCAGATAGCTGTTGCCATGCTCCCGGTTGGTTCCTTCCAGTGTATACACCGAAGACGAACCGATGTTAGGCCGAAGGTCCCCTAGTTCACTGGTGCCGAAACCACTGCCCAGCAATCGGTTTTTTGTGCTCCGGTTGATGACGGAAAACGTCTCAGCCCAAGGGGAAAGGCGGGAGCCAAACGCGCCGGGGTGAGTGCCTCCTGTCTTGTAAATAACCTTTCCAGTGAACGACGAAACCCGCTCGTCTATCTGGGAAGGATTAACCACAGCCATCACGGTAAGGAAGAAGAGAGAAACGAAGGCACATTGCAAGAGCAACCGCTGGTGACGTAAAGCCACTGTGAACACGACTACGACCACAATTGCGGCCAAAGTCGAGGCGCGGGAGTTGGCCACGTAAAGCAGTCCGCCACACAAGGCCAGGGTGAAAAATCGGCGCTGTCTGAGACCCCGAGTTTCAGCCGCAACCGCCGACCACAGTAAGACCGGAACCACAGCAACGCCAACGATCGCGCCCAGCGCGTTAGGGTTGCCAAAGACGCTGTAGCCCAAGACGAAGTAGCACACTGCCGAGAGGTAAACCAGCACCTCACATGCCAGCACCAGACCGCTCATAAACTTGTACTCCCGCCCGGCAATCGCCACGCGGGCCCCCGAGGATGCATACAAGAACAGCAAGAACAAGCTCGCGACTTTGAGCAGGGCGGTTCTCGGTATCTCGGAAACTATGGCGGAGACAAGCGCGGAAAGCACGCACAACGAGGCCACTAGATGGAAGGCCCCAAAATGCCGCGGTCGTGGACTCTTGATCCAGATGACGAAGCCGCCAAACGCGCCCACTGCCAGAAAAAGCCAGCGCAACCCCATCCCCGTTGCACTAAAGGGCAGCGATGATCCTGCCCAAAGAAACGTTCCCATCAATATGGGAAAGAACACCTCATCAAAATGGGTCAGGCCCACAAAGGCGATCTGCAAGGCCAGAATTGCGCCGAGGTACGTTGAGTTGGCGAACAAGACCGGGCGGCGTTCCACCAAAACAAACAGCCCCAGAACCGCAATCATTCCCAGCGGAAGAAGAATCACCTGAGCCCTGCTCTTCATGGCTCCCTCGGGCATACAGATTGCACTACCTTTACCAATCCCTCAGCCCAAGCCGCAGGAGAGTACGCCTGCACCCGTTCCGTGCTCCTGGAACCCATCTCAACCCGCAGTCCGGCATCGCCGGCTAGACGCGCCATTGCTGCGGCAAGTTGCGGCGGATCCCGAGGCGGAACTACAAATCCATTCCAGCCATCCTGCACCAGGTCCGCCACGCTTCCGGCAACACTGGTGGCGATCACCGGCAAAGCGCACGACATCGCTTCGTTCACCACCAGCCCCCAAGTGTCGCTATGAGTTGGAAAAATCAACGCGTCTGCCAAAGCGTAAAACTCGGACAACCCTTCCCGCTGGACAAAACCCGGAAATTGGATGATCCCCGGTGTAATTCGTGAGGCTTGTTGTATCAGTTCGGAGCGGTCCGCGCCATCTCCCACAAATACTAACCCAACTTTGGCGCGAATCTCTTGGTCCAGTTGGGCATATGCTTCCACAAGTTCAAAAACCCCCTTGGCTCGCACCAACCGGCCAACGCAAAGAAAGTATCGCAAAGGCAGAGAGAGGCGGACGCGCACCTGCAATTGTTCCCGCCTCGCCTCGTCCGCCGATGCAGCAAATAGCTGGATATCGACGGCGTTTGGCGCGGTGAAGATGCGCTCATCCGGAATTCCAAGATCCTTCAAGTATTCGAACGCTGATCTCCCCGGCACAATGAAAGCCTTGCAAAGGCTCAAGAACCGTCTCTTCATGAATTCCACGGCAGGATAGCGCCGTCGCTTGTCCAGCGCCGTGCTTTCCGACCAAAGCAGCAACGGCACGCGATGAACCCCCGCCCAGCAAGCGGATTCCCAAGAGGCCAGATAGTTGTATCCGCCACACGACACAGCATCGGGCCTGATTTTGTTGAGGGCAGAAAGCACTCCACGATTGAGCAGAACGTTATATCGGCCGATGCGCTGCCGCCAGGATGGAAGCACTTCGTATGGAAACTTGATCTCGTCTTTGTATACCCGCCACTGGCGCAGGCTGGCATCGCTCTCGGCGAGAAACATAACATGCAGGTTAATTTCCCGTCTCGCGGCCAGGGCATTGAACACTGGAATGCGATAGGGCGCAATGATTTCGGTAACGATTACGAGCTTGGGGACCAAGCGATTGACTCCAGGTGGAGAAGTCCAGATCGTGCCAGGCCTCGAAAGCGCCGCACGGCTCGAACTGGGTCGTTCACCTTAACGCGTAGCCACGACAAAGTAGTTGCTGGCGAACTGATCGCCACGATAAATTGCGGCCGCGGTTCGGCCCAGCAGATTTGTAACCGGACAAACGCATAGGCTGGCCAATCGCCTCATCCATGGCCAGGGGCCGGTGAAGACGTATAAATACATGTTGAAAACTAGAAACAGGCTGCCAACTGTGCCGGTTTCTCCCTGTATCTCGATCGTGCGAAAATCCCGCAGCAACCACGCCAGCCCCTGCGGCATGTAACGCCAATAATCCCCCGGCGATCCGTGCTGGGGGAAGATCGCAGGCACGCTTAAGATCAGTGTTCCTCCCGGACGCAACACGCGAAAGATTTCCTGCAATACGCGAACCGGTTCGGGTATATGTTCAATGACCTGGGTGCAAAGGACGACATCGACGCTGCCCTCGGCCACCGGCAAAACGCGCGCGTCTCCGACAAAATCTACCGAAGCGCCGGGTTCAATGTCTACGACGAAATGCCGGAGTACCCGGTCGCGGAAGTATTCCGCGTATGGCTTTCCCCTGCCGCCGATGTCGAGCAATATCTTGGTTGTCCCGACCTGGAGCCGCGCGGCTGATTCCCGAATCAGTTGAGTTCGGCGCCGGCAGTCCAGATAGCTGAAGTCGGTGAGAGAAGGGTTGACAGTGTCCATCCCACGCACTGACTCGGTCTGCGAGTATCGCACTTTCCCTGCCTTTGCATTCGCAATCACTTCGCGCCTCCGAATTGTCGCTTCAGTGGCCCTCTGCCTAGCACACCCAACGCAATTGAATAAACGGCCGCGCCAACCGTCACCACAAGTACCGGTCGAGAACTATAGGAATTCACCAATCGGACCACCTCTACCATCAACAAACCGGAAAATCCCGCCACCGCGATGATGGGATTCCTCCAGAGATCCTTCAGATCCCTGGGAATCAACAGGTACGCGGTGGCGCCCACTACGATTTCGGCGAGGATGAAAGCAATGCAAACCCCGATCAGACCGAGGGCACGAACAAGAATCAGGGAAAGTAAAATCGCAGCGAGTGCGCCAACAGTCGCCGACGCCAGATACGCGCGATGCCGCCCCAGTGCGTAGAGAACCGTTCCCGACAGCAGCGATGCAATGGGAGCGGCCAGCATATAGACCGCCATCCAGCGCACCAGGACGACCGCGCCCGCGTAACTAGGTCCCAGCACCCATGGCACCACCAGAGGAGCTGTAGCGAAAGTGCCAAGCATAAGCGGAATGCTGGCGACAGCCATGGCTGATACAGCAGCATCGACGACCCGTCTTAACCCGGCCCGAGACTCTGCGCTGAATGCCATTCGGGGCATGAGCACACTCAACCCAATATTCACGAAGTTGCGCAGTATATCCACAAAACGAACCGCGGCCGCGTAAAGTCCCAGAGCGTGGTCACCCAGAAACCAGCGCACCACGATATGTCCGGTCCGGTGGTAAACGGTGGCCATCAGGCTGGTCGCGGCGTAGTGAAAGCTTGGCACCAGCATCGCTCGCCAACGGCGGGGAGTAAAGACTAGAGACGGACGGAATCCATGGCGCCTTAGCACCAGCCATCCGGCGACGTTCGTTGCCAGCGCCGATCCCAAAATGCTGGCGGGAACCCAACCAATATCTTTCGGAGCCTTGACTAGGATTAGAACGCCCGCTGCATATGAAGCCTGCTGAATCAAAGCGAGCAGTGAGCGGACGTGAAATAGTTCCAGGGACGTCAAGAGAAAATCCGATCCAGTCAAACCTATGCAGAGAATGCCCACACCATACCAACGCAGCAACCAGCGCACGTCAGGGCGAACCTCAAAACCCGCAATCACCTGCAGGATGATAATTGCGGTCAGGACGCTCAACCCGCGCAAGGCAAGAAAATCCGGCACCAGATCCGCGGCACCGTGCCGGCGGGCGGCAACCTGTTGAACAATGTGAGCGGTAAGTCCCGGATTAGCCACAACCTCGAGGAAGGCGCATATCGCTACCACATAACTCCACAACCCGTACATCTCAACGCCCAGGCGCCGCACAAGAATTGGAAACGTGATCGAGGTGATCACAGTGCCAAGGGCGCGCGCCGTTCCAACGGACAACACGAATCCGCCATACCGAAACAGCGCACTCGTTCGTTTCATGGTTGGAGTCCCCATGCGGGTGGCAGCATTGCTTAAGATGCTCTTCGTTGAAGGTAAGGCTGGTGACTTGCCACCGTCCGTTGAAACACACCCGCCCACTGCCCGGCGATGTCGTCCCAAACAAACTGGCCAGTGTGCTGAACCGCTGCGGCGGCAAAGGACTGGCGTAAAGCGGCGTCGCCGGCGAGCCGGTTCAGACCCTCGGAAAGTTCTCCATCCGAGCGAGCCAGAAAGCCGGTTTTGCCATCGATTACATAATCCGAGCGATAAAGCTCCATGGCAACGCATGGCAATCCGCAGGCTCCGGCCTGCAACAAGACTTGCGGATTTCCCTCCAAAATGCTGGGAAAAAAGAAAATGTCTGCTTTGCGCATTTCTTCGCCCAGCTCCCCGGAAGACAGGTGTCCCAGGAAAAATACATTCCGGCAACCGAGTCGTTGCGCGAGATCGCGGCAATGCATTTCCGTTTCCCCTTTGCCGGCCAACCGGAACTGCAAATCGGGCAACCGCGCGGCCTGTTGGATCACCAACTCCACCCGCTTGCGTGGCTGCAACGATCCGGCATACAACACGACCGGCTTGACGTTTTCCGCGCGCTTTTCGGCGGAAAAATAATGGCGCCGGTCAACCCCGTCGTAGATCGGACGGGCCTCCACCCCGAACATTTCGCGGATTGTCTCCACGACGTGTTTGGAGTTGCCAAACACCAGGTTCCCCTCCACAATAGAGCGGCCGATCATTCCCCTGCCGGTCACGGCATTCATGGCCATAACAATATATGTGACGAGTGAGGTTCTCAGTCGCAGGCGCTTTCGGACGTCGAAGAAAATACGATCCAACGGACCGGTCCGGGGGAAAAAATAGATATCCGGAGGAGGGAAAAGGCAGTGGCACAGCAGGCGAGCCGTATTGCCATGATTAGTCCACGGCACAAGTCGCGTGTTCCTGCGAGCCGCCAGGCGGGCGTCGGGTTTCCCATCGCAAAGCAGGGTCACGTGAAATTGGTCTTCGGGCAGACGGGCAACGATCTCCTTTACCGTCAGGTTTTGAGCATTGGTGTTGCCGGCAGCGGCATCCGACGGTGTAAAGACGGTGATAAGGCGAGTTTTGAGTCGAGTCATCCTTGGCTTGCCACTTAGTTTAAACATTTTTGGCACTTCGCGTGGAGGAGCGACGATTGACTCACGGGCGCCGACCGCAGACTCGCGCGGCTTGCCCTAGCGCACGGCGGACTGCGGACTCGACTTTCGGAGACCATTTCAACGCGCTGGCTGCTCGGTATCTCGCGATCTCTCGCAGATGGCGGCCCCAGGATTTTGTCGCGGTGACGTGGAGCGTCTGGCGACTGCCGTTCGCAAACCACCCTTTATAGGCCTCTGCCCCTAGCCCCAGGTCTACCCGGCTCAACGTGCTCATCTCGCACGCTTCGATCACAATCCTCGCAAGCAGGCAATAGCCAGGAGAATTCTCTTCGCACCGAGGGTCGAAGGTCGTCTGATACAAGGACCATCCTCCATGAAATTGAAAACCATAGCTCCACGCAATTGCCCGGTCCCCGATCATCAACATGCTCAAAGTCACGATCCCGGTACCCGAGAATCTTCGGGCAAGGTCCTCCAGGAGGAACCGGCGCTCGGGGGTGGAGAGGAAGCTGATACGCTGTCTAGCCCGGAAGCGCGCCACCTGGGTGTCGACGAAGTCTGGCAAGACAGCCTGGATCTGGGCCCACGACTGAAGATAAGTACAAGCCACGCGCCCCTCACGCTCCATCGCTTTCAGGCACCGGCGGAGTTGTCTCTTTCCCGCCACAGCGGTCTTCAACTCTTGGCGTTGTGCTGCGGAACCCAGCTCTACCTGGAGGCACGAGTATGCCGACCGAATGTACAGGTGAAAGCCGTATTTCTTCGCCGCAGCTCGAAGTGCGGCGGGGGTCGCGGAGTCTTCCGGGAGATTCGCCAGCGCCAGGAAGCTCGCTTTGCCCCTTCCGAGTTCCGCAAAAACTGCATCGACGAACTCGGCCCGCAGATGCGGCTGAGTCAGAAACTCGCAATAATCTCCGGTCGTGCCGGCAAGAAAACTGATGCTTTCCTCCGACGCATCCGTCGCCAGTGACGCCACTCCAAGCAGATCTTCTCCCGCGTAACCCAAGAACAGAAGGGGCTTAAGGGAGGCGTGATAAGCAGACTGCACGGCGAGCGCCCACTCGCACGTATAAAACACCTCCGGCCGTTCCATCTGCAACGCTATCTCATTCCACTGATGCCGCAGGTTCGAATCCTCAGGAATCCTCCTGTGTACAACGATGCGCAGACTCATTTCTCCCCTGTCGCTTCAGTTTTCGAGAACACGTAGTAGTACCAGTCCGTAACGTAGAGGCGGCTGCTCCGGGGATAGTCATCCCCGAGCACACGCAGCAGACGAAAACCGAACCTGCCCACTTCGCGCGAAACTCGCTTCGGGACCGCCACATGAGTCTCCATACCACCATGCGCGCGATCCCACCAATAACCTTCTCCCTGCCAAAAGGCTCTTGTGAGCAATCTTCGCACAGTTCGGCCCAGCGACCGCACTACAGCCTGGAGTCCGGCCAGCGTCACGCGCGTTACGGTCAAAGACCCTAGCAGCGGTCCAAAGAGAACCGAGTCGTTCGCCACAATAGTCCGTGCCAGATCTCGCACCCGTTGGGGATTCCACGATGCCCGTACCCAGATCGACCGCGGATTGTGGGAGGAAAAAATCAGAATCCCTCCCGGCTTGAGCACCCGGCCAATTTCCCGCAATGCGCGAAAACGCGATTCGTCAGGAATCATGGCATCCATGCCGTTGAAAGCCATCACCGCGGCGTCAAAGCCTTGCGAACTGAAATTTGACAGGTCGGCTACGTTCGCCGTCTCGAACTCAAGCTGAGGAAACTTTTTCCGGCACGCGGCAATCATCTCGCTCGCATAGTCGACTCCAACGTAACGGCCTGCAATCGACGAAAGGTAAGGAGTGGTGCGGCCTCCGCCCACACCCAGGTCGAGGATCGCCATGCCCGGTCTCAGATACTCATCAAACAGCGAGCGCTCGCAGGGTGTGAGGTAGTTCAGCGCCGCATAGTACTCGGCAACCGCCGGCGCGTTGTAGATGGGGATATTCGGATCCGGCGCGGAATCGGGCTTCGTATCGGCCATCGGGAATCTGGCCCGAGTCTAACTGAATCGTCTCCTACGGTGCTGTGCCGGACAGCCGAGACCGGAAGTCGCGGTGGAAACCGGAGATATGGGCTTCAAATTCGGACAGGTTCATGTCCGCCGTCACATGAACTCTCGGAAGCGCGAACCTTGGCAAGGATGCGCCGAAGCCTCCTCCGATGTTCATGAATGCGCAGTCGAAGCCGGCTTGCTCCGCCATCTGTATTTCTCTTGTGGTCACCGACGCCGTATCGCCAAACGGGTAAGCCAGCGCCCATACCGGCTTTCCAGTTGCACTCTCCAGCAGGCTGCGGCTCTCCGAAATCTCCCGCCACGCCAAATCGGAGGATTGTTGCGAGAGTATGGGGTGGTTCAGGGTGTGAGATCCCACGCTCATCCCCTGGTCGACAAGCTGCCGCAACTGGTTCCGGTCGAGCAAGCCGAAGCGCCGGCGATGGGTCTCGTTGTTTGTGGATTCCGCATTCCACTGATCGGGCAAGCCGAATTGCATCCGCGAGGTTTGCAGGAAACTTGCTCTGTCCGACTGCTCAAATTGCGACAGCTTCTTGACCAGATTCCACCACGCAGACCTTCTCTGCGCCCGATCCCCCAACACGACGCTCACTCCCAGCGAATCGAAAGAGTAGCTCCCCGCAGCCACAGCCAGCAGCAAGAGATACAGTTCTTCGTACCACAACATCCGGCAGTTCTGCGCGGCCGACGCACCCAGCGCAAAGAAAAGACACGACAGACCCTGTTCCCGCAGAATCGGCGTCATGTCGGTAAGCGCATTCAACAGCCCATCGTCGCAAGTAAGCAGGACCGCCCGCTCCGGCAGTTCCTTGCCGCCGACCACCCAGTCACGCACCGCATCCGGCGACACAACCTGATAGCATTCCTTTAGCAACTGAAGCTGGAGCCGCAAATTTTCGGCGGTGACCAGGCTTCCGTCCTGTTGGGGATCGCCGACTTCGTATCCTGCAGGCAAAACTCCATGGTAGGTGAGGACGCAGAACGCCCCGCCATCCGCACGCCGGCGGAGGTATCCGGAATTGGCCAGCCACGGATACACAACGCGCTTCAAAATCGGGCTCACAGCCAGCACCTCATGATCGGACCACAAACTCCCAACTCAGAGGAGTACCGCGCTTGATGCCCCGCGCCGCACGCTTGCCCAGCACTTCCGTTAGATGCCGCGGATGAAGTCCGTGTCCGGGCCGAATGCAGCGGACATTTAACGTGTTGAATGCCTCCCCCGGCTTCACATCCTCCACCACAAACAGGGAACGGCGAAACGCGCGGCTCGCTTTTTCCTTCTCACTCAAGCCAAAGTGCACTTCGCCAAGTGCCTTCTCTGCGGTCCGCACCGCGTCCACCATGGCTCTGAATTCCTGCGGCTCCAGAGAAAATGCGCTGTCCGGCCCCGGAGTCGAGCGCGACAATGTCAGATGCTTTTCGATGATGCAGGCGCCCAGCGCCACCGCGGCCACCGGCACTGCAATTCCCATCGTGTGGTCGGACAATCCCACGGGCACTCCAAATCGCCTCGCCATTTCCGGGATCGTCCGCAAATTCATTTCCTCGGCAGGTGCCGGATAAGCGCTCGTACATTTCAGCAACGCAATCTGAGTCGCGCCCGCCGCGCGAGCGCTAAGCAAAGCTTCCTCGATCTCCTCCACCGTGGCCATGCCCGTCGAAATAATCAGTGGCTTGCCGGTGCGCGCCATTTGCTGGATAAGAGGAATGTCCACCAACTCGAATGAAGCCACTTTGTGAGCGGGCACACCCATCTCCTCGAGAAAGTCTACTGCGGTCGAGTCAAAGGCGCTGGAAAAAAGATCCATTCCCAGATCCTCCGCCACCTTCTTAAGTCTCGGCTGCCATTCCCAAGGGGTGTAGGCTTCGCCATAAAGATCGTAGAGCGTGCGACCATCCCAGATCGTGCCGCCAGCGATGCGGAACTCTTCCCGGTCGCAGGCGATCGTTATAGTATCGGGTGTGTAGGTTTGCAACTTGACTGCGTCGGCCCCGGCCTGTCTGGAAGCCTGGATAATCCGGACCGCCTGGTCGAAGTTGTGATTGTGGTTGGCAGAAAGCTCCGCCACCACATACGTTTGTTGCCCCAGACCAATGGATCTGTTGCCAATTCTCATCTGAGTCATCGGTAGTTACTTAACTGGCGCCCGGTCGATTATAAATCGTACGCTCATTAATCCTTGGCGAGCCGCGGTTCGTTCCAGCCATCCGGAGGAAAGCAACAACACCGGCTGGTCACGACCCGTGCGCTTCCAACTGCATTGGTGGTTAGGGCTGCTGTTTGAGACAATTGCTTCTATGAAGAGCCCAGTTCGAGACCGTCCGCACAACTACCCCGGCAATCCCACGCAATCTGCCGGATTCCGCCTCATCGAGGACGCCACCTACGGCTTTCGCCGGCTGGATCCGATTCCTCCCGAAGCCGAGGTTAACGAGTTTTATGAGAGCCACTATTATGATCTTCTGCGCCAGGGAAACCGGGCGCCCGAAATCAGGCGGCTAATGGAAGGCGGCGACGTGGCGGCGAAGGAACTGCAATGGCTGCGAGGGGCGCTCTACACCGACATTGTGAGTATATTAGACGGAATCGCTCCTGGCCGCAGGTTGCTGGAAGTGGGCTGCGGCACTGGCGATTTTGTTGCCTTTTCGCAGGAGAACGGCTTTAGCAGCGTGGGCACCGAACCATCCTTGGAAGCGGCGCGCTGCGCGGCCTTACAGGGCCTGACCGTGCATAATATGACCCTTGAGAAATTTCTGGCTCACTCCGGAGCTGCAAAATTCGACGTGGTCGTGATGATCAATGTTCTGGAACACGTGCCGGACGCGGTGAGGACCGTGCAAGAGTGCGCTCAGGTACTTGTCCCAGGAGGAATTCTGTGTGTCCGTGTGCCCAATGACTTTAGCGAGATTCAAGCGGCGGCCAAGGAGAAAATCGGCGCGGACCCTTGGTGGGTCGCTGTGCCGGATCATATAAACTACTTCAATTTCGCATCTCTTAGGCAGACATTGGATCGGCTCGGATTCGATACCGTTTACGCCCAAGGTGACTTCCCGATGGAGGTGTTCCTGTTGATGGGAGAAAACTACATCGGGAACCCTGAGGTTGGAAGCCGCTGCCATGCCCGCAGGGTGCAATTTGACTTGGGGCTGCGGCCGCAACTGCGGCGGAAGATTTACTCTGCTCTTGGCAGTGCTGACGTTGGACGTGACTGTCTCGTCTTCGGCAAGAGACGCCCTTTGTGAATGTCCTCATCACCAGCGCCTCGCGGAAGGTCAGCTTGGTGCGTGCGTTTCAGTCGGCGTTGGCTCGGCGTGGCGGCGGCAATGTGATCGCCGTCGACACCAACCCCTGTGCTCCGGCGCTATACGTGGCTGACCGGCATTTCCTCGTGTCGGCCAGCACAGAACTGACCTTTATCGAAGAACTCATACAACTTTGCCAGCGTGAAGGAGTGGGGCTCGTCGTTCCAACCCGAGACGAAGAATTGCCACTGTTCGCCGAGACGCGTGGACGTCTGGAAGAGTGCGGGCTCCGGGTACTTGTGCCCACCCTGGAGACGGTACGGCTTTGCCAGGACAAATTGGCCTTCGTCGCCTTCTGCCAGGCGCATCACTTCGCAGCTCCACTCACTTATCAGACGCCCCAGTTGCGAAGCGCGGAGTTTCCCCTCTTCGTAAAGCCCCGCTTTGGCAAGGGCGCTCGGGGAGCGCGCGTCGTGCGTAGCCAGGCGGAATTGCGAGACGCGACCCCTGACAAAGATGAGTGGGTAATTCAGGAATACGTTAACGAACCCGAATACACGGTGGACGTGCTGGCGGACTTCAACCATCGTCCGCTCTCTGTAGTTCCCCGCTTGCGGCGGTTGGTCGTTGCTGGCGAATCCTACGTTAGCCAGACCATGAAGGAACCGCATTTGATCAGTGAGGCCGCGCGCCTGGCAAGGGAACTCCGTCTGGTGGGACACAACACGATCCAGTGTTTTTGGGACGGCAAGCGAGTGAAGTTCGTCGAAGTCAATCCACGCTTCGGGGGTGGGGCTCCCCTCGGCATCGCGGCAGGCATGGACACACCCGCAATGCTGCTGCGCCTCTTGGATGGTGAAGCACTACCAGAGACTCTAGGGGAGTTCGATGCCGATCTCGTGATGTTGCGTTTCACCGAGGATCTGTTCCTGAACGCCCGCGACCTTACTTCGTCGGTAGGGCAAATTGCGATGGCGCAACCACCGACTCAAAGCGACGGGAACTCAAACCTTCAGGCCGTGCTGTTCGACTTGGACAACACACTGTATCCAGAAGAGGAATTCGTGACCAGTGGCTTTCGAGCGGTAGCCGACTGTTTGGCAGAGTACAAGAACTTGGACGCGGAAACACTTCAAAAGAGGATGCTGCACCTTCTGCATGCGCAGGGCCGCCGAAGAGTTTTCAACACCTTGTTGGCCGAACTTAATCTTGATTCCCCTGTCTGGCTACGAACACTTCTGCTGGTATATCGCTCTCATCGGCCCGCGATCTCCCTGTTCCCCGGAGTGGCGGCGGCGCTCGTGGCCGTGAAAAATCGAGGCTTACGGCTAGGCCTGGTTACCGATGGCGCCGCCTCAGTTCAGAGACGAAAGATCGCGGCTCTCGATTTAGACCGCCACATGGATGTTATCGTCTGCACCGACGAACTTGGCGCGGGCTGCGCCAAGCCCTCGACCGTACCCTTCGAAGTTGCATTGACTTTGTTAGGTGTGGCGTCGAACGAAACAGCGTATCTCGCGGACGACATTAGTAAGGATTTCGCCGGCCCAAACCGGTTGGGCATCAGGTCGGTGCAGGTTAGACCGTCAGGCCTGGTCGGCGTACGGCGGGAAGCAGTTCCGGGCGATCCGGTATTCCGTCCCCAGATTCACGCAGGGTCGTTGGTAGAGGCCTTGAGAATCCTCAAACTGCTCTGAAATAAAATAAAATGGGACTGCGATCGTCGAGCGCAGAAGCGAGCCTTGACTGCTCCTCGCCCGTTCGGTAATTCCCAAGACCAGCGGCAATCCTCTAAATTAGGCCAGTCGCGGACGAAGGCTCGCGCCGCTGCAGGCTGGAGGCTATTCTCGTCGCGCCATTGCCATCTACCAACTCTCGCGCTCGCTGCGACAAAGAATACCTCGTTTCAGGTGAGTTAAGCAGTTGCTCCAACTGAGACGCGATCTTCTCCGCAGAAATATCCTGCAGGTTGCCTAGATGGATCGCACAACCTCGATTGCTTAGTTCCTGAGCCACGGCTTGTTGGTTCTCGGCCACGGGAATCAGAAGCGCAGGTACACCGAGCAAGCACATCTCCCAGCAAGTGGTGCCAGCTGCGGAGACCGCAGCGTCTGCCCAAGCCATCAGTTCCGCCATGTCAGAAACGTCTCTGCTCACGTGAAACAAACCGTCAAACTCGGAAGCCACGCTCTTGAGCGAAACCCAGTGCGGATTGCTGCCGCCAACCACAACCGTCGTCTCCAATCCTTCAATTTCGACCAACCTCAGGGCCTGCATCGCCAACTCAGTAAACCTAACGGGATCAGTGCCTCCCATGGCGATTAGTACCTTGCGGCCTACCGCCGGTGTCTCTCGATTCCATCCTCTCCAGGACTTGAATTCACGGCGTAGCATGCAGTAGCGCGTACCCAGCAATAGTTGAGTGTACGGCTCGCGTTGCTCATACATTCTCTCAGTGGCGTGAAGATTCTGGTTTAATACTAGATCGGCGGAGTAACGTCCGGCGTGGCCATTGTCATCTACAAAAAGAACCTTCAGCCCAGCCATCTTCAAATCGCACTGGTAGGCTGCCCGGAACTGATAACCATCCACGACCACCCACTCCGCGCCTCGTTCCTGGGCCAGCAAGGCCAGTTGACTCGCGTCGCTGCCGGCGGCGTTTGGGCCCCGAACCGAAGCAATGTCGAATCCCTCCGACTGCAGGCGCGCACGCACCGCAAGGGTGGTTTCGGCCATGGCAAAAACCGCACGGCCTCCCGCATCCTGCCAGGCCTGCGCCAGCGCGAGACACCGCATCACGTGCCCCGTACCCATGGCACCGTTGGCGTCGGCCCGGATTAGAATCGTCGCTTCATCCACCACATCGCCCAGCCATTCTGTCCTTCAATTCAACCCACTGCCGTCGTATACGCCTTGCCCGGTGCGTCCAACAAATCCCGCAGGCGTCCGGCGGCGACGGGCTGCCAGCAATTCTTATTCACGTCTGCGCTCACGGGATGCCGCCGCAGAAGCTCCGGAATTCTCTCGATTTCGCTAGGATCATTTAGACCAATTCCCACTCCGAAGCGGATGAATTGCTCCACGTATCCGAACTGCGAGAACTCCAGCCATTTGCAGAGAAAGCAAGGGATTCTCCGGATGGCGCACTCCATGGCCACCGTGGAAAGAATCGTGATCCCAAACCATGCCTTCGACAGCAGGTCCTCAGTGAGCGGGCCGGTGACGAGGCGCGTCGCAGCTCTTTGCTCGGCCGAAAGTATCCGAGCCAGCACCCGGGCACGTTCCCGTTCGCTTTCTGCGGGGTGCAACTTCACGATCAGCTTGCGCCCAGTAGCCAGCGCCAAGTCCGCTAGCCGAGGCAAAATATCCCGATAGAATTCTTCCGGCCTCCCACCCGACACTTCAAAAACTTCCGAAATGAAAAGAAGATATGGCAGCAGGGTCTGACTATCAGGTTGATCCAAACCGTGCCAACTCTCCGGCAACGCCGGAGCCCCAATCTCGACTCTCTCCTGGGGCACTCCACACCTTCGCACCAGATAATCTTCCTCCAGTTTTCCCTTCGCCCAGATCACATCCCCGTAGCTGCGCTTGAACACATAACGGCCATCCAGGGCTCCATGATGGCAGGCCACATTGGGTAACCCGCGCGCCCGCGCCAAAAGCAACGGGATCCGCGTGTAAGGATTGCTGTCATCGGCGCACAGCACGGCCTGCACTGGTTCGGTATCGAGGACATTTCGCCAGGCGTCGCGAACCTCAAATCCTCGCCGGAACCGTCGCGGAAAACTATCCAAATATCCCAGCCGGTTCAGGATGTCGAATTCCTGCACTCCTCCTAATTCGTTCAGCAGAGATTGCAGCCGCCTCTCCAGGTCTGCATTTTCCCCGCGGCGGTTGCGCACCGAGGCATAGGAAGACAGCCACGCGCCCTCTACGTTCTTCGGCAGTTCTTCCACCCAGCCGCTCTGACGCGTGGTCACCAGCAAAAAGTTCTCATCGGGAAAAGTCTTCGCGTACGCGATGCCTGTTCGCGATACGTTTACATAGGCGGTGGGAAGCAACATTACCGGCCGCGGAGAAGACGGGCGCTTTCGTGCCAGACGCCCGCGGATCTGGTATCCCGCGTCGTATTTATCCCAGAAAACGTCAATGATCTGCGGCGCGGAAAGCTTGTTGGAAACGCGGACGTAGTGCCCCAGCCCGCTCTTTTTGGCTCCACGACGCAGTGGAAAAACACTTACACGCCCCGGCAGCAGGCGCTGCAGAAGACTGGCATGAAGACCTGGGCGCGAAACATACACTTCATCGCCGGACTCAACCGTCGCTACAAACCGTTGCAGCAGGATCAGCGTCTCCAGTTCGCCGTGCAGGAGCAACGACATAATCTCCCACCAGTCCAGGCCATGTTCGTCGGTCAACCGTCCGCATCCCAGATCCAGCAGAGCCCGCACTCGCCGAAAATCATCGAACCCGTTCCGCAAAGAATCCAGAGTTGTGACAGGACACTGGAACTGATCGGTCCACCGCGCGTAGGTATTCTTCCCGCCCATTCCAAGGTCCACGATCCGATCCCAACGGCCGTTTGCCCATGGGCCGTCTTCGGGATCGTCATCGGCATGTATGAGCAGACACTTCATGTTGAGAACCACCCCAAGCGAGGAGAGCCCCGCTGTCAGCCCTCGTGCAACGCCTTCTGCGCAATCGAGCGATTGATTTCGGCGAGTTCCGGCTCACGTTCCATCAGCCGAACGATATCGTTCAGCAGAAAGCTGTCGCCCTCCAATCGATCGTAGACTGCGCGAACTAATTCTAAGTCCTCGGGAGTATCCACGGTCCAGCGATACGAGCTGTAGTCTCGGTCCCCGGTCACCGACAGAATTTTGAAGCGTCCGGGGTTCTCGTAAATGTAAGGCGTCACATGCGTGCGCTGATAGGGCCGCCGGGCCTCGCGCCACGCTATCTCCAATGCGCGGAAAGTCATGACTTCAGTATCCAGCCCCCGTGGATAGGTGCGAACCAAGCTATTGGAAGCATAATCCGGAGCATAGTCGGGCTGTTCAACCAGGAACGCCCGCACCGTCTTATCGACGATTTCGGGATCGATCAGAGGACAGTCAGAAGTAATTCGCACAACCGCTTCTGCAGCGTGCTCGCGCGCCGCCTGGTAATAGCGGTCAAGCACATCCTCTTCACTCCCGCGGAAACAGTTCACTCCGCGCTCACGGCAGAAAGCAACAATCGCGTCGTCTCCAGGCTTCGTCGTCGTGGCGACCACGATCTCCTTCAGGGTCTTCGCGGCTCGCACTCGCCCGATTACGTACGAAAGCATGGGTTTGCCACGCACGTTAGCAAGGACCTTTCCAGGAAGCCGAGTGGAACCCATGCGGGCCTGGATGATTGCCACCACCTTCGAATGTTCGGTCATACGCTTCTTTGGATTTCGACCGCCGTCGTCAGCGCGTGTAATGGCTTATGACTTTGCAGAGTGCCCGGATGACGTCGTCTACATCTTCGTCGCTCATCCCGTGAAACATCGGCAGGCTGATCAGCCGCTCGTAAGCGTCCTCCGCGATGCGATACTCGCCTCCCCGATATCCGAAGCGATCGCGATAGTAGAGATGGCAATGCACGGGAATGTAGTGAACGTTCACGCCGATGTTCTCCGCCCGCAACGCGCGGAAAACCTGAGCCCGATTGGCACTCAGGTTTTCGAGATTGAGCCGGATGGGATAAAGATGCCACGCCGGATTCACATCGGCTCGCACCGCGGGAAGTGTCACTCCCACAAGACTGCTGAACGTAGCCGCATAGCGCGCAGCGATCTCCCGCCTGCGCAACAGATTCGCTTCCAGCTTTTTCAGCTGCGACAGTCCCAGCGCGCAGGCGATGTCAGTAAGCCGATAGTTGAAACCCAGCAACACCATTTCGTAGCGCCACTGCCCCTCAGCCTGACGCTGCCGTGCCTCGCTCGAGATGCCGTGATTACGGAACCGCCGCAACGCGTCGGCGCAATCCGCCCGCCCGGTGGTCACCATGCCGCCTTCTCCAGTCGCGACGTGCTTCACGGGATGAAAACTGAAGACGGTCATGTCCGCGATGCTGCCGGTGCGCCGTTCTCGATACTCGGCGCCCAGCGCGTGACAGGCATCCTCGATCACTACTAGCCCGTGCCGCGCCGCAAGTCCCAGAATCGCATCCAGATCCGCCGGATGCCCCGCGTAGTCCACCGGAAGTATCGCCCGCGTGCGCGCAGTGATTCGCGCCGCAACTTTCTCCGGATCCAGGTTGAGCGTATCGGCGCTCACGTCCGCGAAAACCGGGGTTGCTCCCTGATACAGCACGCAGTTCGCGGTGGCCGCAAAGGTCAAAGGAGTAGTGATGGCTTCATCGCCCGGCTCGAGCCCCGCCGCAAAAGCAGCACCATGCAACGCCGCCGTACCGGAACTGAAGCTCACCGCATACTTGGCTCCCACGCGCGCCGCGAACGCTTCCTCGAATTCTCCGATTTTCGGGCCCGTAGTAAGCCAATCGGAGCGCAGCACATCCACGACAGCCTGGATGTCGTCTTCCCCAATCGACTGCCGTCCATAAGGAAGAAGCGTCTTCCGAACCGGAGTTCCTCCATCGACGGCGAGCAGCTCTTTACTGGACGTTGTCTGCATGTGGGTTGGAAGGTCCTTAGGTGATAGGTCTTAGGTCATTCGGCCTACGACCTATCACCTCAGACCAAAAGACCGGGCATCTATGCCGGCACCCGAGCTTTGGCCGCGGCTCCGGGCTCAATCAATTCCTGCAGTTGCTCGTGGCTCAGCCATTGTTCATTGCTGTCGCTGGTGTAACGGAAGCCCTGCGGCAGTTCGCGGGCATGAACCCAGTTTCCTGGCTTCCACCAGGGATGCGACGGCTGGATGATATACATTTCATCCGATTCCACGGCGTTGCGCGCTTCATCCTCCGAGACCAGCACCTCGTGCAGCTTCTCCCCGGCGCGAATGCCGATGTATTCCACCAGGCATCCCGGAGCAACCGCCTCGGCCAAGTCCACCAGCCGCATGCTAGGAATCTTGGGCACGAAGATTTCGCCTCCATGCATCTGCTCGATCGAGCGGATCACAAAACGCACACCATGTTCCAGAGTGAGCCAGAAGCGGGTCATGCGAGGGTCGGTAATCGTGATCCGGCCCCGCTTGCGTTGTTGCTGAAACACAGGGATCACGCTGCCGCGGCTGCCCACAACGTTCCCGTAGCGCGCGCAACTGAAGCGAGTCTGCTGTTCCCCCGCATAAGCATTAGCTTGCACAAACATCTTTTCGGCACATAACTTCGTCGCCCCGTACAGATTGATCGGGTTCACCGCCTTGTCGGTGCTGAGAGCCAGAATGCGCCCCACGCCCTGATCGATGGCCGCGTCGATCACGTTGCGTCCGCCCATGATGTTGGTCTGGATGGCCTCGAACGGGTTGTATTCGCAGGCTGGAACCTGCTTCAGCGCGGCCGCATGCACTGCGACCGTGACGCCCGAAAAAGCGCGCTGCAGCCGGCCTGCATCGCGCACGTCTCCGATAAAATAGCGCAGGCTGGGATGATCAAACCCAGAGCAGCGCATGTCATGCTGCTTGAGTTCGTCGCGGCTGAATATCACCAGCCGCCTGGGATGATATTCCCGCAGCATGATTTCGACGAACTTCCTTCCAAACGAGCCTGTCCCGCCGGTTACCAGAACGACCTCTTCCGCCCAATTCATCAAGCCTGCCTCATGCCGATCACTACTTTTTCGTGCCTGGGTAAAGAAAACGAAAATAAACGCGGCTCCGCTCCTTGCCGCAGGTCATGATTGCAAGGTAGTATAGCCGAGTTTGCTCGCATCTGCGCGGATACTGCCTTTGCCCAGAAGCGTTGCGTCCCAGATTCATCCATGGTTTTCCCTCTGGCAATGCTAAAATATTGGCGAACCACTTCACACTCTTGTGCGAATATTCCCGGGTGATGAGCCAGCCATCGAGTCGCCGGGCTTTCTTTGGGGCTTTTCTTTAGGACCACGGCCGCCAGCCCGGTCCGTCCAGCCCGAAAAGGTTTTTGAAACTTGTTGAGGAGAATGCATGGATTCCGGACCGCTGGTACAGGCCAATAACCCAACCGTTCGCGAAATGCAGCCGGCGGGCGCGGACTTTGGCAGGCCGATCAGCACGCGCATCTACCCTGAATTGCCTTCCCAGGAATCCGCCCTCGGCGAATATATTCGCGTTCTGGTCAAGCGCAAGTGGACGGTTCTCGCCTGCCTGATCACGATCTTCTCCATCGTCGCCATCGCCAGTCTCAAGATGACGCCTATCTATGAGGCGAGCGGCAGCATCGAAATCAACAAGCCCGATTCAGGCCTGGTCAACTTCAGCAATTCTCCGACGTTCAACGTTGACTACTATGATCCAACTGAACTCGAAACCGAAGTGATGATCCTTAAAAGCGATCTGCTGGCTCTGCAAGTAGTAAAAGAACTGGGCCTGGATCGCCGGCCCGAGTTCGGCGGAAAAACGCCGGCTTTGCCCTCTTCGCTCGATCTTGCCCCAGACCCGCTGCAAGCCGACCCCGCCCGAACCTCCACATTGCTCGGCGGGTTCCGCGGCAACCTGGCTGTCACACTCTCTCCCAACACCCACATCATCAAGGTGTCGTTCCGCAATCCCGACAAGGATTTGACGGCGCATGTGGTCAACACCCTGATGAG
>Ga0185299_10001733_pt1 | contig 38908 bp, 34 predicted proteins | sample PaiPotPPA55metaG_FD_128002 | JGI IMG/M metagenome (GOLD analysis project Ga0185299, IMG submission 128002) | Iron sulfur acid spring bacterial and archeal communities from Banff, Canada, to study Microbial Dark Matter (Phase II) - Paint Pots PPA... ...
TCGATCTGGATGGCCCGAAGGCGGGCGAAGTCCTTGTCGAGATCAAGGCGACGGGAATTTGCCACACCGACGCCTATACGCTCGACGGCTTCGACAGCGAGGGGATTTTCCCCTCGATCCTCGGCCATGAGGGCGCCGGCATCGTCCGCGAGGTGGGAACCGGCGTGATGTCGGTGAAAGCAGGCGACCACGTGATCCCGCTTTACACGCCGGAATGTCGTCAGTGCAAAAGCTGCCTGAGCCAAAAGACCAACCTCTGCACCGCGATCCGCGCCACGCAGGGCAAAGGCCTGATGCCCGACGGCACCTCGCGCTTCAGCCACAAGGGCAAGACGATCTTCCATTACATGGGCTGCTCGACGTTTTCGAACTTTACCGTGCTGCCGGAAATCGCGGTTGCAAAAATCCGCGAGGACGCGCCGTTCGACAAGAGCTGCTACATCGGCTGCGGGGTGACAACCGGTGTCGGCGCGGTGGTGAACACCGCCAAGGTGACGCCGGGCGCCAACGTCGTGGTGTTCGGGCTTGGCGGCATCGGGCTCAATGTCATCCAGGGCGCCAGGATGGTCGGCGCCGACAAGATCATCGGCGTTGACGTCAACGACAGCAAGGAAGAATGGGGCCGCCGCTTCGGCATGACGCATTTCGTCAATCCGAAGAAGGTCGACGGCGATATCGTCCAGCATCTGGTCGCGCTGACCGACGGCGGCGCCGACTATACCTTCGACTGCACCGGCAATACCACCGTGATGCGTCAGGCACTGGAAGCCTGTCATCGCGGCTGGGGCGTATCGGTCGTGATTGGCGTGGCGGAATCCGGCAAGGAGATTGCCACGCGGCCGTTCCAGCTCGTGACCGGCCGGGTCTGGAAGGGCACGGCGTTCGGCGGCGCACGCGGCCGCACCGACGTGCCGAAAATCGTCGACTGGTACATGAACGGCAAGATCCAGATCGATCCGATGATCACCCATGTCCTCAAGCTGGAGGAGATCAACAGGGGATTCGACCTGATGCATGAGGGCAAGTCGATCCGTTCGGTGGTTGTTTTCTAGATCAAGAGCCGTGTTCTAGATCAAAGTCGCGTTCTAAAACAAAGCGTCAAACACAAGGAGGATTGGCCTATGACTGTTCATATCCACCCATCAGTTGACAACGGAGTAAAGAAGGGCTCTGGCAACTTTGCCGGCGGGACGCTTGTCTGTAAATGCAAGGACAGGCCGGTCAAGGTCGGCATCAAGGGAGATGTCGCCCACAATCATGCCTGCGGTTGCACCAAATGCTGGAAACCAGAGGGCGCCGCCTTTTCGGTCGTCGCTGTTGTCCCGCGCGACAGCGTGACGGTTCTTGAAAATGGCGACAAGCTCCAAATTGTCGACACGTCGGCGGCGATCCAGCGGCACGCCTGCAAGGTTTGCGGCACGCATATGTACGGCCGCATCGAGAACAAGGGGCATCCGTTCTATGGTCTCGACTTCATCCATCCCGAACTTTTCACCGAAGGCGGCTCCGCAGCTCCGGGATTTGCGGCATTCGTATCCTCGGTGATCGAATCCGGCGTTCCCCCCTCGGAGATGAACGGGATCAGGTCACGCCTCAGGGAATTGGGGCTGGAGCCTTATGATTGTCTGTCGCCGGCGTTGATGGATGCGATCGCTACCCATGTGGCGAAGTCGAAATCGAAGGCGGCCTGACCCGGCGCCGCCTGACCCAAGCGCTCATGTCAGCTCTTACCGGTGCTCGTTAGCACCGGCGGAGCTGCCGTTTGCGCCGTGGAAGTGCAGATCGTCTATGCCGAACAATGAACAATTGGAAGAAAAATACGTCAACGGCGCTTGGCGCGGACGGTTGGCCGGGTGAGACGCAGCCGGCCATAGGTGCGGGGCAGAAATTGCTTGCCCTTGGCGCTGAGGAAATCGAGCATTGCCTGCGCCGGCGGCAGCAACACCTTGTCCTTGCGGGAGAGTACGAACCACTGCCGGACGATGGGAAGGCCATCCACATCGAGGGTGATCAGTCGTCGTTCGTCGAGTTCGGTTGCGACCGTGTGCGCTGAAATAAAGGCAATACCCAGACCGGCGATCACGGCCTGCTTGATGGTTTCGTTGCTGCTCATCGCCAAGCCGATCTTTGGACGAATGCCGGCGTTCTCGAACAGTTGCTCCATCAGGCCGCGCGTTCCGGATCCGGGCTCGCGTGTCAGGAATGTTTCGCCAGCAAGCTCGCGCGGCGCGATGCGGGATTTGCGCGCCAGCCGATGCGCTGTCGGCGCGATGATGACATGGGGATGATCGCCGATCAGGTGAACTTCCATGTCGATGTCGGCAGGAGGGCGGCCCATGATCGCAAAGTCGAGGTCGTAGCCGCGCAGCGCCGTGCCGATCTCCTGCCGGTTTCCGATCGAGAGTGTGACGTCGACGTTCGGGTGCAATTTGGAAAATCCGGAGATCATGAATGGCACGAAATATTTCGCGGTCGAGACGGCGCCGATGGATATGCGGCCGGCGGTTTTGCCCGCCATCATCTCCAGCGAGGTTGCGCAATCGGCGATCGCCGCCTCGATGCGGCCGGCGAGCGACAGCACTTCGCGCCCGGCATCGGTCAGCAGCATGCCGTCGCTGGTGCGCTGGATCAGAGGCAGTCCCGCCAGCGCCTGCAAGTTGCGCAGCTGAAGCGTAACGGCCGGCTGGGTGAGGTGGAGTTGTTTGGCGGCTGCGGTTACCGACCGATGCTTCTGCACCGCCGTTAACGCCCGCAATTGGCGGATGGTCAATTCGCGCAAAAAACGGCCGGCCATGAGCGTCCTCTATAAGAAAAACTTTGCCCTCGCCAAAGATAACGAAATTTCCCTAATTGGGCAAATTGCGTTTCCTTAAGCAAGGCCGATGGCCGAACCGGCGAGTCGTTTTAGAGAGCCGCCCCGCAAGAGGGCAAAGGGAGACGTTCATGGACGAGCGCGTGACGCTGCGTTCGCATCTTGATCGGCCTGCGCCGCAGACGCTGCATGCCGCCGCGGTGGGCGAGGTGATCGAGGCCATCGCGGCCGCTGCGATCGATCTTGCCGCTCTCGTCGCGGATGGACCGCTGGCGGGCATCACCGGACGTGTCGATGGCGTCAATGCCGACGGCGATCAGCAGAAGGACATTGACGTCGCGGCCGACCAAATGTTGCGCCGCGCTTTGAGTGACGCCCCGGTCGCGGCCGTTCTTTCCGAGGAAGTGGCACTTCCTGAAACCTTCAAACCCAGGGCGCCGCTTTGCGTTGCGATCGATCCGCTCGACGGGTCGGCCAATCTTGCGAACAATATTTCGGTCGGCACCATCTTTTCGATCCGCCCCCGGGGAAATGACGTGCTCTCGACTTTCTTCGAGCCCGGCACGGCGCAGTGCGCCGCCGGGTTCGTCGTCTACGGTCCACAGACAACGCTGGTCCTCGCGCTCAACAAGTCTGTCGACATCTTCATTCTCGACCGGCGCGCGAACCACTTCGTGCGGTCTGCGCAAGGTGTGAGGATCGCGCCCGATACGCCGGAATTCGCCATCAACGCCTCCAATCGCCGGCATTGGCATGGGCCCGTTCGTGCCTACATCGAAGAATGCCTTGCCGGCAGCAACGGTAACCGAGGCGCGGATTTCAATATGCGCTGGATCGGTTCGCTGGTGGCGGAGTCGCTTCGCATCCTGATGCGCGGCGGCGTGTTTCTTTATCCGGCCGATGCCCGTCCCGGCTACCGGGAGGGGCGGCTTCGTCTCCTCTACGAAGCGCACCCGATGGCGCTGGTGATGGAATGGGCGGGCGGCGCGGCCTCGACCGGGCGACGGCGCATTCTGGAATTGGGCGCGAAGACGCCGCACCAGCGCGTGCCGCTGATCATGGGCTCTACGCGCGGCGTTCGCGACGTCGCGGCCATTCACGACTGCATCGAGCCGATGTTCGACAATAGCGACGCTCCGCTATTTGCGCGGCGCGGCCTGTTTCTCTGACGGGGAAGACGCGATGTCACGGCCTCATCCCATCATTTCGATCACGGGTTCATCGGGCGCCGGCACGACGTCGGTGAAGAAAACGTTCGAAAACATCTTCCGCCGCGAGAAGGTCGCCGCCGCCTACATCGAAGGTGACGCCTTCCATCGTTACAATCGCTTCGAGATGCGCAGGAAAATGGCCGAGGAGGCCGAGCGCGGCAACAAACATTTCAGCCATTTCAGCCCCGAAACCAATCTGTTCGAGGAACTGGAGCGGGTATTTCGCGACTACGGCGAATCCGGCACCGGGACGACGCGTCATTACGTCCACGACGACGAGGAGGCGAAGCTGTACCGCGCCGACCCCGGCACCTTCACCGAATGGGGCCCGCTGCCGGAAAACTCCGACCTTCTGTTCTATGAGGGGCTGCACGGCGCCGTCGTTACCGACAAGGTCAATATCGCCCAACATGCCGATCTCAAGATCGGCGTCGTGCCCGTCATCAATCTGGAATGGATCCAGAAGCTTCATCGCGACCGCAGCGACCGCGGCTACACCGCGGAGGCGGTGACTGACACCATCCTGCGGCGGATGCCGGATTACGTGAACTACATCTGTCCGCAATTCGCCGAGACCGACATCAATTTCCAGCGCGTGCCGACCGTCGACACCTCGAACCCGTTCATTGCGCGCTGGATCCCAACGCCGGACGAATCGATGGTGGTGATCCGACTCAGGAATCCGCGCGGCATCGATTTTCCCTATCTGCTGTCGATGATCCCGCACAGCTTCATGTCGCGTGCCAATTCGATCGTGATCCATGGCGCGAAGCTCGACCTCGCGATGCAGCTCATTCTCACCCCGCTGATCCTGCAACTGATCGAACGCAAGAGGCGCACGGCATGAACACTCCTGTTTTGTCATTCATTGAAAGCCGCCCGGACGTCTCGCACGCGGAAATGGCCAACGCCATCCGCTTCCTGGCGCTCGACGCTGTCGAGAAGGCGAAGTCCGGTCATCCGGGCATGCCGATGGGCATGGCCGACGTCGCCACCGTGCTGTTCTCGCGCTTCCTCAAATTCGATCCAGCCGAGCCGGCGTGGCCCGACCGCGACCGCTTTGTCCTGTCCGCCGGGCACGGCTCGATGCTGCTCTATGCGCTGTTGCACCTGACGGGCTATGCGGGTGTGACCTCAGACGAACTGCGCGCATTCAGGCAGTGGGGATCGAAGACGCCGGGGCATCCGGAGTATGGCCACACCCCCGGCGTGGAGACGACCACAGGCCCACTCGGGCAGGGCATTGCTACTGCCGTCGGCATGGCGCTCGCCGAGCGGCTGATGAACGCGCGCTTCGGCAGCGATTTCGTCGACCACCACACCTACGTGATCGCCGGAGACGGTTGCCTGATGGAAGGCCTCAGCCATGAGGCGATCTCGCTCGCCGGGCATCTGCGGCTTAACCGGCTGATCGTGATGTTCGACGATAACGAGATCTCGATCGACGGCGCGACGTCGCTGTCCTGTTCGGATGACCAGGTCGCACGGTTCAAGGCTTCCGGATGGTCGGCATGCCGGATCGACGGCCACGATCCCGAAGCGATTGCGGCTGCGATCGAAGGGGCCCGAAACAGCGATCGGCCGTCGCTGATCGCCTGCCGCACGGTGATCGGCTTCGGTGCGCCGAATCGTCAGGGCAGCGAAAAGGCCCATGGCGCGCCGCTCGGTGCTGACGAAATAGCAAAGACCCGGGAGGCGCTGAACTGGCCGCACCAGCCGTTCTATATCCCGGAATCCATCGTCGCCGAGTGGCGCAAGGCCGGCGCGCGCGGACATGCCGCCCGCCGAAGCTGGATCGAGCGAACAAGGCGGCTCAATTCCGCTGCGCGCTCGCCGTTCCACGATGCGCTGAACAGGAATCTGCCGTGCAGTTATACAGAGGCGATGGCGCGGTTACGCGATCGCTTCGTCACCGAGCGGCCGAATATCGCCACCCGCCAGGCATCGCAGGTTATTATCGACGGCATCGCGGAGGCGCTGCCGAACCTGCTCGGCGGTTCGGCCGATCTGACCCACTCCAATCTAACCCGCGCCAAAACCCAGCAACCGGTGCGGCCCGGTTCGTTCGACGGCAGCTACATCCACTACGGCGTCCGCGAGCATGCCATGGCGGCGGCGATGAACGGCATCGCGCTGCATGGCGGCTTCATCCCCTATGGCGGCACGTTCCTCATCTTTGCCGACTACAGCCGTCCCGCCATCCGCCTGGCCGCGCTGATGGGGGTACGCGTGATCCATGTGATGACACATGACTCCATCGGATTGGGTGAGGACGGTCCGACCCATCAACCGGTCGAACATCTGGCATCGCTTCGCGCGATTCCCAATGTGCTGGTGTTTCGGCCCGGCGACGCCGTCGAGACTGCGGAAGCGTGGGAATGCGCGCTGCAGGCGCAAACCAGTCCGTCGGTCCTGTGCCTGTCGCGACAGGCGATGCCCACCTTCCGCGAGGTGAGCAGCGAGCAGAATCTGGTCGCGTTTGGCGCTTACGTCGTGATTGAGCCGGAGCACGGCCGCGACGTCACGCTGATCGCAACCGGCTCCGAAGTGTCGATAGCGCTGCATGCCGCGGAGATGCTGGCGAGCGCCGGCATTCACGCCGCCGTAGTCTCGGCGCCGTGCTTCGACCTGTTCCGCCAGCAATCTGGCGAATATCGGACCGCGGTTCTCGGACGCGTGCCGCGAATCGGTGTCGAAGCCGCGGTCGAGGGCGATTGGGCGCGCTGGCTCGGCGACGACGGCGAATTCGTCGGCATGACCGGCTTCGGTGCCTCCGCTCCGGCGGAAACACTCTATCGCGAATTCGGCATTACCGCGGACGCGGTCGCAACGGCAGCGCTGCGCTGCGTCGCGCAGTTGAGGATGGCGGCAACCGCCGCGTGACGATCGACACGCCACCAATGACACGGAGGGTCCGATGGCAAGAATAACGCTGAGACAATTGCTGGATCATGCCGCCGAGCACGGCTACGGCGTACCGGCATTCAATATCAACAATATGGAGCAGGGCCTTGCGATCATGGAGGCGGCCGCGGCCGTCGATGCGCCCGTCATTGTCCAGGCCTCGCGCGGCGCGCGCTCCTACGCCCACGACATCATGCTGTCGAAGATGATCGATGCGCTGGAGGCAATGCATCCGCGGATTCCGCTCTGCCTGCATCAAGACCATGGCAACGAGGAGGCGACCTGCGCGACGGCGCTTCAACACGGCTTCACGTCGGTCATGATGGACGGTTCGCTCAAGGCTGATGCCAAGACTGCGGCTGACTATGACTACAACGTCGAGATCACCCGCCGCGTGGTCGACATGGCGCACTGGATCGGCGCTTCGGTCGAAGGCGAACTCGGCGTGCTCGGTTCGCTGGAAAAGGGCGGCGGGGAGCAGGAGGACGGCCATGGCGTCGAAGGGGAGGTCAGTCACGATCAACTGCTGACCGATCCGGACCAGGCGGTCGATTTCGTTCGCGCCACCAAGGTCGATGCGCTGGCGATCGCGATGGGGACCTCGCACGGTGCCTACAAATTTTCGCGGAGGCCGGACGGCGACATCCTCGCCATGAGGGTGGTCGAGGAAATCCACCATCGGCTGCCGAATACCCATCTGGTGATGCACGGCTCGTCTTCGGTACCGCAGCCGCTGCAGGACGCGTTCAACCAGTTCGGCGGCGAGATGCCGCAGACCTGGGGCGTGCCGGTCGAGGAAATCGTCCGCGGCATCCAGCATGGCGTCCGCAAGGTCAATATCGACACCGACTGCCGGCTGGCGATGACGGCGGCCTTCCGCAAAGTGGCAACGCAAAGCAGAAGCGAATTCGACCCGCGCAAATTCCTGAAACCGGCGATGGACGCGTTGCGCGACCTCTGCCGCGAGCGCTTCGAGCAATTCGGCACCGCCGGCCATGCCTCGCAGATCAAGGTCTTTCCACTGGCCGAGATGGCGAGGCGTTATCGCTCAGGCGTGCTCGATCCACGTATCGGGGAGATGGCCAATGCCGCCGCCTGACCTGATGACCCCTACGATCCCGATTCGCCTGCACGCGCAACATGAGGAGACCGGCATGAACCAGCACTCGATGACCCTCCGCGGCAAGGATCGCTACAAGTCCGGCGTGATGGAATACAAGAAGATGGGCTATTGGGAGCCCGATTACGTGCCCAAAGACACCGACATCATCGCGCTGTTCCGGGTGACGCCGCAGGACGGTGTGGATCCGATTGAGGCCTCGGCGGCAGTGGCCGGCGAATCCTCAACCGCGACCTGGACCGTGGTGTGGACTGACCGGTTGACGGCGGCGGAAAAATACCGCGCCAAGTGTTTTCGCGTGGACCCCGTGCCGAATTCGCCGGGGCAGTATTTTGCCTACATCGCCTATGACCTCGATCTGTTCGAGCCGGGGTCGATCGCCAATTTGTCGGCGTCGATCATCGGCAACGTGTTCGGATTTAAGCCCCTGAAGGCATTGCGGCTCGAGGACATGCGGCTGCCGGTCGCCTATGTAAAGACATTCCAGGGTCCTGCGACCGGCATCGTGGTCGAGCGCGAACGGATGGACAAGTTCGGACGGCCGCTGTTAGGGGCCACTGTGAAGCCGAAGCTCGGTCTCTCGGGGCGCAACTACGGCCGCGTGGTCTATGAGGCGCTGAAGGGCGGGCTCGACTTCACCAAGGATGACGAGAACATCAACTCGCAACCCTTCATGCATTGGCGCGAGCGGTTCCTCTATTGCATGGAGGCGGTCAACAAGGCGCAGGCCGCGTCCGGCGAGATCAAGGGCACCTATCTCAACGTCACCGCCGGAACGATGGAGGACATGTACGAACGCGCCGAATTCGCCAAGGAGCTCGGCTCCGTCATCATCATGATCGATCTCGTGATCGGCTACACCGCGATCCAGTCGATGGCGAAATGGGCGCGCCGCAACGACATGATCCTGCATCTGCACCGGGCAGGGCATTCGACCTATACGCGGCAGCGCAATCACGGCGTATCGTTCCGCGTGATCGCGAAATGGATGCGGCTCGCGGGCGTCGATCACATCCACGCCGGCACCGTCGTGGGCAAGCTCGAAGGCGATCCGGCGACCACGCGCGGCTATTACGACATCTGCCGCGAGGACTATAATCCGATGCGCCTGGAGCACGGCGTATTCTTCGACCAGCACTGGGCGAGTCTCAACCGCCTGATGCCGGTGGCATCCGGCGGCATTCATGCCGGCCAGATGCACCAGCTGCTCGATCATCTCGGCGAAGATGTGGTGCTGCAGTTCGGCGGCGGCACCATCGGCCATCCCATGGGGATCCAGGCGGGCGCGACCGCCAACCGTGTCGCGCTGGAAGCGATGATCCTCGCCCGCAACGAGGGACGCGACTATCTGCACGAGGGCCCGGAGATTCTGGCGAAAGCCGCGCAGACCTGCACGCCGCTGAAATCGGCGCTCGAGGTCTGGAAGGACGTCACCTTCAACTACGAATCCACCGATATGCCGGACTACGTCCCCACACCCTCGGTTGCGATGTAAGGAGCCAAATCATGCGCGTCACCCAAGGATGTTTCTCATTCCTGCCCGATCTCACCGACGAGCAGATTTCCCGCCAGGTCCAGTATTGCCTCGAGAAGGGCTGGGCGGTGAATATCGAATTCACCGACGATCCGCACCCTCGCAACAATTTCTGGGAGATGTGGGGCCTGCCGATGTTCGACCTCCGTGACGCCGCCGGCGTGATGATGGAGCTTATCGAGTGCCGCAAGGTGTATGGCGACCGCTATATCCGCATGTCCGCGTTCGATTCCAGCCACGGCTGGGAATCGTTGCGGCTGTCGTTCATCGTCAACCGGCCGAAGGACGAGCCCGGCTTCCGGCTCGAGCGGCATGAAGGTGCCGGCCGCAACATCCGTTACACCACGACGTCATATGCGGTCGATCGTCCCGAGGGCGGGCGCTACGGCTAGGTCGCTCCCGTCCGGCCCGCGGCGACGATTGGCCCCCTCATCGTCGCCTGCTTGCCGGATGCACTACTCCGCCGCTGCGAAGCGGCGGCGGAGCTTTTATTTCCGCAACAAGGCGCGCTTGACGCATTGAGGTTTCGCAGATGGATCTGGACGCCGCATCGATGACCGGCCGGGTTAGTCTGCGTGAGGAACTCGAGGCCGTCGGCATTGAGGAGATCCTCACGCAGCTCGACCGCGAGCTGATCGGATTGAAACCGGTCAAGACCCGGATTCGCGAAATCGCCTCGCTGTTGCTGATCGAGCGTATCCGCAAGCGGATGAATCTCTCGTCGGAAGTGCCGACATTGCACATGTCGTTCACCGGCAATCCCGGTACCGGCAAGACCACGGTGGCGTTGCGGATCGCGAGCATTCTGCACAAGCTCGGCTTCGTGCGCCGTGGCCATGTCGTCTCCGTCACCCGCGATGAATTGGTCGGGCAATATATCGGCCACACCGCGCCCAAGACGAAAGAAATCTTGAAGAAGGCGATGGGCGGCGTGCTTTTTATCGACGAGGCCTATTACCTGCATCGGCCCGACAATGAGCGCGACTACGGCCAGGAGGCGATCGAGATCCTGCTGCAGGTGATGGAATCCCAGCGCGAGGATCTGGTGGTGATCCTCGCCGGCTATGGCGACCGGATGGATAAATTCTTCGCCAGCAATCCGGGTTTTCGCTCCCGCATCGCCCATCACATCGATTTCCCGGATTATTCCAACGATGAGTTGCTCGATATCTCCGAGCTCATGCTCCGCGGCATGAACTACAAATTCAGCACTGCCGCCCGCGAGGCGTTCATCCGCTACATCGGCTTACGCAAGTCGCAGCCGCTGTTCTCCAACGCGCGCTCGATCCGGAACGCGCTCGACCGCATGCGTCTGCGCCAGGCCAACCGTCTCGTCGCCGATCTCGATTCAGTGTTGACTGCCGACGATATCATGTCGCTGGAAGCCTCGGACGTGCTTACTAGCCGGGTGTTCTTGAAGTGAAACGGCAAAACCGTGTCGATGCCGTTCGGCTCTGGCGCGCACGGCGCCTTCGCGATCACTGGAGCTGTTGATCGAACGCCTTGATGCTTTCGGCGCGGATTTTTTCCAGGCTCAGCCGCTTGAGCCGAATGGAGTCATCGTCGGTGGCAATGTCCGGCGTGCGCGGGCGCGGGATCGAGACGTTAAGATCGGCAATGATTCTTCCGGGGCTCGCGTTCATGATGAGCACGCGGTCAGCTAGGAACAAGGCCTCATCGACATCGTGGGTGACGAACATCAGGGTGATACCGAACTCGCTTCAGATTTGGAGCAGACTCTCCTGCATCATCACCCGGTCCGAGCATCGAGCGCGCATTATTTATTTGCGATTTATTCGCGCCGTCGCAGGCCGCCGCCGCGATCCTGCCTTTCGCGAGCAAATTTTGTTTTTCCTATCGACGGCTTCAGTCTAACCGGGTTGGTCGCCGACCGCGGCTTCGTCTACGTTGGACGTGACAGTTCAGCAACGATCTCGATTGATCGCCGATCCGTTCTGTGGAATTCGCCGAAACCAAGGGGCAGCGATGGCTGACAAGGTCTTTGCGGGAACGATCGTCCTTCCCGACCGGATAGTCGATGGCGGCTATGTTCTGGTTGGCGATGGCAAGGTGCAATCTGTCGGATCTGGCGCCTTGCCTGACGGCGAAAAGCATGGAGGTCCGGGGCTTCTGGTGCTTCCGGGCGCGATCGATGCACAGGTCCACAGTCGTAGCCAACTCGGACAGGAGGATTTCATCTGGTCGACGCGCAGCGCCGCGGCAGGCGGCGTCACGACGATCGTCGACATGCCCTATGACGACAATTGCCTGATCGCGACCGCCGAGCGTTTTCGCACCAAGGTCAGGGAAGCGGCGGCGCAGGCGCGCGTTGATTTTGCGCTTTATGCGACAATCGATCCGGACGAGGGCGCGGCGCGGGTCGACGAACTGGTCGAGGCCGGCGCTTCCGCCTTCAAATTCTCGACCTTCGGAACCCATCCAAAACGGTTTCCTCGTATTCCGCCGCACATGCTTTACGCCAGTTTTTGCGCGGTCGGGAAAAGAGGATTGGTAGCCGGCATTCATAACGAGAACGATGAAATGGTCCGCGCCTTCATGGCGGATGTCGAGGCGAAGGGTATCACCGACTACACCGCGCACGGCCTTTCGCGGCCGCCGATATCCGAGGCGCTGGCCACTGCAGAGGTGTTCGAACTGGGTGCGGGGGCCGGTTGCCCCGTGCATATCGTCCACAGTTCGATCGGACGCGGATATGAATTGGCGGCGGCCTATCGTGCGCAAGGCCATGGCGCGACCATCGAGGCCTGCGTTCACTATCTGACGCTTGACGAAGAGAATGATGTTCGGCGTCTCGGCGGTAAAGCCAAGATCAATCCGCCGCTGCGGCCGCGCCACGAGGTTGAAGCGCTATGGCATCATCTGGCAGCGGGTAATGTCACGATCGTGTCGACCGATCATGTAAGTTGGTCGGAGGATCGCAAGACCGATCCGAATATGCTCAAGAATGCTTCGGGAATTCCGGGTCTGGAGGCACTGTACGGATTGCTTCTGAAAGGGTTGGACGAGCGCAAGCTTTCGTTGACCCATGCCGCACGCCTTCTGGCGCACAATCCTGCCAGGCTATTTCGAATCACCCACGCCAAGGGCGCGCTGGAGGTCGGCTGTGATGCGGACATCGTGCTGATGCGGCGCGACCCCTATCGTTACAATGCGGCCGCCGGTGGAAACAACTTTGTCTCCTGGAGCCCTTATGACGGCCTGGCGATGCCGTTCCGCGCGGTCGGGACCTATCTACGCGGCAGCTGCGTTGCCGCCGAGGGACGCGTGTTAGCCGAGCCGGGACAAGGCCGCTTCGTTAGCCCGCTTCGCGTGCATTAGGTTCGGGGTCAATGAGGACGAATCTCCCGCTCAATGCAGATCGCCTCTGGGCCGACATCATGGCGCTTGCTGAGATCACCGATCCGGCGCGGCCGTATACAAGGCGTTCGTTCACCCCACTCTTTCTCGAAGGCCGGACCTGGCTCGCGCAGTGCTTTGCCGCCGCCGGGCTCGCTACGCGTATCGATACGGCCGGCAACCTGATCGGCCGGCTCGAGGGCCGCAATCCCGCACTTGGCGTCATCGCGATCGGATCGCACAGTGATACCGTGCCATCCGGCGGGCGGTTCGACGGCATCGCCGGCGTCGCCGCCGGGCTCGAGATCGTTCGCGCGCTGCGAGAATCCGGCACACGGCTGGATCATACGATCGAGATCATCGACTTTCTTGCCGAAGAGCCCAGCGAATACGGCCTTTCATGCGTAGGCAGCCGTGGCATGACCGGCGCGCTCGATGGCGGGATGCTGAGTCTCACCGGACCCGGCGGCGAGACGTTGCGCGATGCGTTGCGTCGCGTCGGCGGCGATCCCGATCAACTCGATCAGGCCCGGCGCGACGACATCAAGGCATTTCTGGAGCTGCATATCGAGCAGGGCATCGTGCTTGAATCCCGCTCGCTCGACGTGGGTATCGTGACGTCGATCGTCGGCATCAGGCGAATCGAAATCGTCTTCCAGGGTGAGGCTGATCATGCCGGCACCACCCCGTTGGGGCTGCGTCACGACGCGCTGGTCGCCGCGGCTGCGACGGTTTCCTCAGTGCGCGGGGTGGCCGAGAAGCTTGCCGCCGAAGGACCGGATTATTTCGTCGCTACCGTCGGTATCCTCACGGTCGAGCCTTCGGCGTCGAACGTCGTGCCGGGGCGTTCTCGCCTCGTCATCGATGCGCGAACGACCAATCCTGCGTTGACCAAAAGCTTCGTGGAGGCCATCGATCGCGAGAGCCTGGAGCACGCCGCCGCCGCGCGCGTCCAGCGCGCATCGTTCGAAACATTGTCCGACGGCGCGCCGGCCGCGTGTGATCCTGAGCTACGGTCAGCCTTGCGCGAGAGCGCGCGGGACCTTGGGCTTGAGGAATCCGATCTGCCAAGCGGCGCCGGTCACGATGCGGCGTTCATGAGCCGGATCTGTCCATCTGCGATGGTGTTTGTCCCGTGCCGCGCCGGCAAGAGCCACGCGCCGGAAGAATGGGCAAGCCGCGAAGCGATCGCGGCTGGCGCGGCGGTCATCTATCAGGCGGTCATGGCACTCGACAGATCTATCGCGCAGAAGGGACGGGCCGCGGCCAGATGATCGGGCGGGATTTCAATCCGCACTGCCGTGCTCCGATAAATTTCGTCGCAATGAATTGATCAGCCCGCGTTCCGGCTCGCTCAAGGTCCGTTCCGCAGAATAGATCGCGAACAATCTGCGGGATATCACGGGATCGATGATCGGGTGCGCGACGAGCTCGCCGGAGGCGATTTCCAGCGCGACCGCTGACGGCGGCAGCACGGTGCCAACCGGCAACCGCTCCAGAATCCCGACCGCCATCGGCAGCGCATCGATCTCCAGATGGGGCTGAATCTTGAGGCCGCGCTCTTCCGCTGCCGTCTCAAGCAGCTGGCGCAACCCGAAGCGGTTGGTCGGTAACGCAAGTTTCAGCCGCACCAGATCGGCGAGAGTGACGGGACCAGGCGGCAGCAACCGATATTTGGCGTGTCCGATGAGCGCAAGGCCTTCCGATGACCCCAGGGGCAGCCGCGGCATATGCGGCAGAACGGTTTCGACGATCGCCACACCGACCAGGCCGCGCATCACCCAGTCTTGCAATGTGCCGTTCGGCGCCTCCCGGATAACGAGTTTCAACCCGGGATGGCGGGTTTGGACGTCGACGATGGCTTCGGTAATGCGATTGACGAGGAAACCATGCTGATTGACCGATGGCAGAATCCCGACCGCGATGCGCCGACTCTGTGATGGCGCCGCGCCGGCGCCGCCATTGGAGAGGCGGCGGAATCCCGATTCGATCAGTGCGGCCATGCCAGCAAAGCGGTCGCCCTTTGCCGTCGGAATGACGCCATCGCCGTGACGTTCAAATAGCGCGACGCCCAGCGAAGCTTCCAGCTTGTGCAGTTGTTCGCTGAGCGCAGGTTGGCTAATGTTGGCGCCTCGCGCCGCCGCGGAAACCCGCCGCAGCCGATGCACCATGTTGAAATAGTGAAGCTGGCGCAGGCTGATGACGGGACGTTCGGCCCGCCAAGGGGTCTTGTCCTCAAGCGCCTGTTTCAGATGACGGATGAATAATGTGGTCACCGCGTTCGGCTCGATTGCGCGAGCGACAACATTCATGGTCAGCGGTTTATGAGGCATAACCACGGCGACATTGAACAGACCAAGTCGCGGCGAAATCAGGCTCTGCGGCACGAACAGTGCGGCGTCGGGATATTCGTCGACCACCCGGGGCAGGTCGCCCGGGTGGTCATTGAGAAAACGCACGCCGGTGATCTTGTGCTGGCCGAAATAGCGGTCGGCCTGTTCTATCAGGGGCGGCGACAGCAAAGGCACCACGATGCGGCCTGCGACTAGCTCAGCCGAGCTCGGCTGGCGCGGCGTGCCGGCCGGCAGTCGACACGCGAACACCCATTTATCGGCGAGCAATGTTGTCGTGTGCTTCGACGTTCGCTGACCGGCGTCGGCCAAAGTGATCGTCAGTCGGCTGCGCTCAGACCCGGTCCCGTTTTCGGCCAGCGCGCCGATATGCGGAAGATCTTTTTCGTCGGTCCACTCCGTATCGACGAAGATGTCCGCCCGCTCGGCGCCGATGCTGTCGATGGCTCGGCGGAGTGCCTTGCTGATCCCGCCGATGGTGAAGCTCAGGCCGATGTCGACGGTCAGATGTTTCAATCTCGTTTTCGGCGAAGTCGAGACCAGGCGGCGAGCAAAGAGTTCCGCCGTCAGTAGCGGTTCCGCGGTCCGCATCAGGCCACGCGCCGCCGCGGTCGGATAAAGGTTGTTGTTGATACGTCGAAACAGCGTTAGGCCGAGATTCTCTCCCAGCGTCTTCATGGTGGTGCTGAGCGTTGAAATCGCGATGTCGAGATCGGCCGCGGCCAGCGCGAAGCTGCCGGAGCGGCAGGCTGTAATGAAGTAGGCAAGGGTGCGCAGCTCGACCATCGGATCCGTCAGTTCGATGCAGCATAGCCCATACCTCGCGCTGCGTCACCCAGCCTTCGCTTTTACCTATGCCCTGGTTTGCATGATAGACCGATGGACCTCGCCGCGGTGGCCGATATGATCCGAGCAGCTAGTCCATGCTGCGGACCGAAGATTCGACGCGGAATCCATCGCATGGACGTGCTTTGCGAGGTTTAGTCACGTGCAGGCGAAGAGCGACACGGCCCGCAAGGCGACTACATCCCGCCAGTCTATGCGAGCATTCCTGTCTGCCCTCGAAGATTCAGGCGACCTCGTCACAATTCCACAGCCCGTCCATCTTGAATATGAAATCGCAGCATGCCTTGCCGAGGCGTCCGGCGGGCCTGCGTTGCGCTTTTCGCACGTCATTGATCGTAAAGATGTTCGCGCGATGCCGATCGTGGGCAACCTGCTTAATTCACTGCCACGTTTTGCCGCGGGATTGCGCTGCACGATCGAGACGTTACAGTCCTCGGTGATTGCCGCCATCGAGAAGCCGATGACGCATCGCGTTGTGTCGTCGGCGCCTTGCCAGCAGGAAATCATTGCCGAGCCGTCGCTGGCTGTGGAACTGCCGATCCCGCGTTTCTTTGAAAAGGAAGCCGGTCCGTACATCACGGCTGGCGCGATTGTCGCCAAGGATCGGGTCAGTGGCTTTGCCAACCTGTCGATCGCGAGACTGATGCCGCTTGACGGCAACCGGGCCTTTGTCGGCATTGCGCCCAATCACCACCTCGCGATCCTGGCGCGGGCCGCGCATGCGCGGGGTGAGAAGCTTGATATTGCGGTCTGCATCGGGAATCACCCGGCAGTCCTGATCGCCGCGTGCCTCTATCTCGGACTGGGCGACGACGAACTTCCGATTGCCGGCGCGCTGCTGGGCGAGCCGATGGAGGTGGTCCGCTGCACGCAATCGGATCTATTAGTGCCGGCCCATTGCGAGTGCGTGCTGGAAGGAACGCTGGACGCCGGAGAGCCCTTCACGGAAGGTCCGGTGAGCGAGTTCCATGGCATGTACGAGGACTACGGGGTCGGCATTGTTGCCACCTTCGCTTGTTTGACGCGCCGCCGCGACGCCATCTTTCAGGTCGTGCTGCCGGGGTATCATCCAGAGCATTGCCTGCTGGGCGGCGTCGCCATCGCGGCGGGTCTGTTTCGCGCCGTCCGCAACGCCGTACCATCGGTTTGCGAAGTTGCCGTCGGTGTTGGCGGCGCCGGCCGCCTGCATGCAGTCGTCTCGTTGCGGGCGTCGCGAACCGGCGAGGCGCGCAAGGCGATGTTTGCGGTTTGGGCCGCAGTCAATCTGATAAAACAGGTGATTGTCGTCGACGATGATATAGACCCCTGGAACGCGCTTCAGGTCGAATGGGCGACTGCGACACGTGTGAAACCGGATCGAGATTTTGTGATCATTCCAGCGGTGCGCGCCGATCGGTCCGAACCGCTCGATCAGGATGGCACGATCACAAAACTTGGTATCGATGCGACGCGCCGGCAGGGCGACCGTCCGGATTGGTCGTTGGCCCGGCCGCCGGCGGCAGCGCTTGCGCGGGCGCGGGAAATCATGCGCGAAAACCAGCTTTTTAAGGGACGGCAACAGAATTGATCAAGCGCCTCATCGAACGGAGAAAGTCATGTTGAAACCCAGCTTCAATGCGTCCGCGTTTGGCGCCAAGTTTCTTTTGAGTTTTGCCAGCATCCTCGGGCTCGGCGCGGTCACCCTGATGCCGGCGCGCGCCGACATCAAGATCGGCTTCCAGGCGCCGTTGACGGGTCCCTCGGCAACCGACGGCAAGTCCGCGCAGATCGCAGCGACGATGGCGGTCGAGGATATCAATGCCGCCGGCGGCGTTCTCGGGCAGAAAATCGAACTCGTCACCTATGACGACCAGGCCAAGTCCGATCAGGCGATCTTCACCGCCAACAAATTGATCGGCGAGGACGGCGTCAAGCTGGTGGTGAACGGCAGTTATTCGGCGTCCGGCCGAGCCGCGGCGCCGGTGTTTCAGAAAGCTGGCGTCGTCATGATCTCGGCCTACGGCGTGCATCCCGACATCACCCGCGCCGGCGATTACATGTTCCGCCTGGTCCATCTCGGCCCGCCGCAGGGCGCGGCCACCGCGCTCTATATTGGCAAGACGCTCGGGATCAAGAAAGTCTCCACCATCACCATGGACAATGATTACGGCCAGGCGACGATGGACGGTTTCCTCGAAGCGTCCGGCAAATACGGCATCGAAGTTCTCAACAAATACAGCTATTCGCTGAAAGACCGCCAGTTCGGTTCGATCGTCGCCAGCGTCAAGCGTGACAACCCCGACGCGGTTTATGCCACCGGCTATTTCTTTACCGCGGGCCCCTTGGTCGCGCAGCTTCGCGCCGCCGGCATCACTGTGCCGATCGTCGGTTCGCAGGCGTTTGATTCGGAGAAGTTCGTTGAAATTGCAGGACCGGCCGCCGAAGGCACCTACATCATGGACAGTTTTGATCGCGACCGGAAGGACGAAACCCTGCAAAAATTCTTTGCCGAATTCAAGAACCGCGCCGGCTATTCGCCGGAAGGCGTCGCCGCCGTCACCTATTCGGCGGTGAAGCTCATGGCCGATGGTATCAAACGTGCCAACAGCGCCGATCCGGAAAAGGTCAGGGATGCGCTGGCGGCCACCAAGGACTTTCCGATGCTCGAAGGCAATCTTAACGGCTTCAACAGCCTGCACGAGATCGAGATGCCGATCAGCGTCAACGTGATCAAGGACGGCAAATTCACGCCGGCCGGCGTGATCAACGATCTCGCCGCCTTCGCGCCGCCCGAGAAATAGTCAGGGATGCGGGCGGAAGGCCGGGCGCGGCTTCCGCTGCTCCAACGCGAGGGATGCAGGGGATAATTGGGTGTACTACATCGATCTGGCCGTAACCGGCATCAGCTTCGGCTGCATGTACGCGATGATGTCGGTCGGCCTGACGCTGGTCTATGGTCTCCTGCGTATTTTGCATGTGGCGCACGCTGCGGTGTTCGCCTTGGGCGCCTATGTCACGGTCCTCGTCGCCAACGCGACCGGCAGCCTTGCGCTCGGTTTTCTGGCCGCCATCCTTGTCACGCCCCTGTTCGGAATGGCGATCTATCGTGCGCTGTACGAGCCGCTGCTGAAATACCGGCCTGACGTGCCGATGATCGCCTCGGTCGGGCTCTTGGTGTTGATGCAGGACGCCTTCCGCATCCTCTTCGGCGAGCAGGGGGTTACGTTCCGCCGGAACGCCTTCGCGTTCACGACCTACAATTTCGCAGGCGTCACCGTGAGTGCGGTCCAGATCGCCATCGTGATCACGGCCGCGGTGGTGTTCGCAGGCCTGCATCTCTTCACCACCCGGACCCGGATCGGCATCGGCTGGCGCGCCACCGTATCCCGGCCGCAAATGGCCGCGAGTTTCGGCATCGATCCGATCAAGGTGCGTTATCTGAATTTTGCGATAGGCTCGGCACTCGCCGCGGTGGCCGGTGGACTGGTCGCGCTGATGAACAATCTGGTCGATCCCGGGATCGGTTTTGTGGTGAGCTACAAGGCGCTCGCCATCATCGTCCTTGGCGGGCTCGGCAGCGTACGCGGCACCTTGATCGCAAGCCTGGTTCTGGGACTGGTCGAGGCTTATGGAACGATCTTCATCGGGGCCTGGCTCGATCGCGATGCGATCGCCTTCCTGGCCCTCATCGTGCTGCTGATGCTGCGCCCGCAAGGTTTTACCGGAGCGCGCACGGCATGAGCGCGTATCAGATCAGCATCGTCTCAATCATCGGCATCAACGTCATTCTGGCCGTGAGCCTGAATATGATCAGCGGGTTCTGCGGCCAGATCAGCCTTGGCCACGGCGCGTTCTTCGGCGCCGGCGCCTACGCCGCGGCCTCGGTGATGGTCGGTACCGGAAGCGTCCCGCTGGCGATCCTCGTCGCCCTGATCACGGGGAGCCTGCTCGGAATCATCGTCGGCTTCGCCTCCTTGCGGGTGCGTGCGGATTTTCTCGCCGTCACCACCATCGGTGTCAATTTTCTGTTTGTCGGCTTCGTACGCAAGCAGGCGTGGCTGGGCGGCGAGATGGGAATTAGCGGCATCCCTGCGACCGGCCTCGGCGCCTCCGGCAACATGATCATGATTCTGCTGTTCGCCGCTGCAACGATTGCGCTGAGCTTCTACATCAGCCGTTCCTGGATGGGCTTTGCGTTCCGGGCCGTCGGCGAGGATGAGGGAGCCGCCGCCACGCTCGGCATCAACGCCAGCCATTACAAGCTGGCGGCGTTCGGCATTGGGACCGCGCTCGCCGGCCTGGCCGGCGGTCTCTACACATTCTTCACCCAGTTCATCACTGTGGATGCGTTCGACTTCATCTTCTCGGTGATGCTGATGGCGATGGTTGTGATCGGGGGCATCGGATCGACCTGGGGCGTCGTGATCGCAGCCGTCGGGCTGACGCTGTTGCCCGAGGCCATTCGTTTCGTGAATGATTATCGTTTGCTGGTGTTCGGCGGGCTGCTGGTGCTGGTCATTCGCCTGGCGCCGGGCGGCCTTGCGGCCATGACGCAAAACCTGTTCCTGCGGATGAAGCGATCATGAGCGCGGCGCTCCAACTCGACGATGTGGCGATCCGCTTCGGCGGCGTGCAGGCGGTCGACGGGGTGTCGCTGGCCATAGACCAGGGCGATTTCGTCGGGCTGATCGGGCCGAACGGCGCCGGCAAGACGACGCTGATAAAAATTATCGCGGGCATCCTGCATCCCGACCGCGGACGGGTCCACCTTTCGGGCATCGATGTCACGGCGGATGCGACTGCGGCGCGGGTCCGGCGGGGACTCGCATTGACGCACCAGATCGTGCGGCCGTTCCGCGAGATGACGGTTTTGGACAATGTCGTGCTGGGCGCGGGCTACCGCCGCACCGCAAATCCGTTCCGCGCCATGCTGCACACTGACAGGCGTCACGAAATCGAGCGTGCCGCACACATTCTGGCGCAGGTTGGCCTAGGCGGCACCGAAAGCAAGCCTGCCGGCTCGTTGCCGCTCGGCCAGATGAAACGGCTCGAAGTCGCGCGCGCGCTCGCTGTCGATCCGCAAGTGATCCTGCTTGACGAGCCGTTGGCCGGACTGAACCATGCCGAGGCAGCAAAACAGGTCGAGACCATTGCCGAGGTCCAGGGCCGGGGCATCACCGTGGTGCTGGTCGAGCACAATCTGGAAGAAGTGATGCGGATTTGCCGGCGCCTGATCGTGTTGAACAACGGCAAAGTCATCGGCGACGGCAAGCCGCGCGAGGTGATGGCCGATCCGGTCGTGCATGACGCCTATGTTGGCGGCGGTATGGTGGCGCATGCTCAGGGTTGACAATCTCAGTTGTGGCTATGGTTCGGTTGAAGCCGTGCACAACGTCTCCATCGATGCGTCGGCGGGTTCGGTGTTCGCACTGCTCGGCCCCAATGGAGCGGGCAAGACCTCGACCATCATGGCGATCATGGGGCATGTCGACATTCACGGTGGCCGCATTGTCCTCGATGGCGCCGACATCACGCGCCGGCGCGCCATCGATCGCGTTGGTCTCGGGATTTCTCTGGTACCGGAGGGGCGCCAGCTCTTTTCCGATCTCACGGTGGATGAGAATCTGACGGCCGGCGGCTATGCGCGCCCGATCAGTCGCGACGCCGCCAAGCGCGACCGCGTATTCGGCTATTTTCCGCGGCTGCATGAACGGCGCACCCAATTGGCGGGATCGCTGTCCGGCGGCGAACAGCAGATGCTGGCGATCGGCCGCGCACTGATGGCCGAGCCGAGGCTGTTGCTGGTCGACGAACTGTCGCTTGGCCTGATGCCGAAGATGGTCGATCTCTGCCTTGACGCGCTGCTTCAGCTGAAGCGCGAAGGCCTGACCATCGTGCTGGTCGAGCAAAACACCGCGCGCGCGCTCGATGTGGCGGACCAAGTCTGCGTTCTGTCGTCCGGTGTGCAGGTCTACCAGGGCACGGCGTCGGAGGCCAAGGCGGCTGGCTCGATGTTTGCAACCTTCCTCGGCATGAACGAGCCTGGCTAGTCATCACATGAAAAAGTACCCGCGTGGCGGTCGAAAGGACAAACAATGGCGCGAATGTTGACGGCGGAAGATGTGGAAGCAGGGCTGGTCGGCGGATTGTTCCTGTCGGCGGGCGGCAGCGGCCGGAATGCGGTCGAGAAGAATCGCGGTCTCGGGCGCATGGCGCTGGACGATGGCGGTGTCCGTTTGGTCGGGCTCGAGGAACTTGATCCCGATGCAACGATCATCACCGCGACCGCGGTGGGTGCACCGGGTTTCGCCAATTGGGCGATCAAGCCGCGAGATTCCATCAACGCGGCACAACGACTTGTCCAAAAGCTCGACAAGCGGCCGGTCGGCGTCATCTGCGGCCATGTGCCGGGCTTCAATGCGTGGCTGGTGGCCGCGGCCCTCGGGCTGGATTATGTCGACGCTGCATCGAACGGCCGCGGCCATCCGACCGTGAAGATGGGCGGCATGGGACTCGCGTCGCGGCTTGACCTTTCGATCACCCAGATTGCGAGCAGCGGTAGCAAGGCCGAAAACTCGGAGTTCGCCATCACGGCGGAAGGCGACATCGTCCGGACCTCCAATGTGATGCGGCAGGCGGCGGTGATCAATGGCGGTTTGATCTATGCCGCGCGCGGTCCGCTGACGGCGGGCTTTATCAGGGAGAACGGTGCTCCGGGCGCGATCACCTTCCAGCTCGATCTCGGCCGCGCCATGCTTGCGGCGAGGGGCGCGGATCGCATCGGAGCGACGGTCGAATTTCTTGGCGGCGAGTTGCTGGTCGACGGCGAGGTCACGCAGAATACCGTGGCCTATGGCGGCGGCTTCGATCTCGGCCAGATGACCGTTCGCGGCAAAAATGGCGAAGCCGTGCTCGGCGTCTACAACGAGTTCATGACCGCGGATTTCTCAGGCAAGCGCGTGGCGACCTTCCCGGATATGATCGGAACGCTCGATCCGCAAACCGGCGAGGTGGTGTCGATTTCAGAGTCAAAACCCGGCAGCCGCGTCGCCGTCATCATCGCGCACCGCTCGAAATTCCCTGTCGGCAAGGGCGCGCTCGATCCCGCGGTCTTTCCCGAGGTGGAAAAGGCCATGGGCGTCGACATGCAGTCGTATCTCTGACGAAAGGCCAGGAATAATCATGTTGCGTCTCTACGATAGCCGGTTGTCGGGCAATGCCTGGAAAGTGCGCATCCTGCTCACCCAGCTCGGCATTCCCTTTGAACGGGTCACCCTCGATCTCGCCAAGGGCGCGGCCGCCGACCCTGCGTTCCGCGCCAAGAGCCGTTTCGCGCGCGTTCCCGTGCTTGAGCTGGAGGATGGCCGCACCATCGTGGAATCCGCGGCCATCATGCTTTATCTGGCGGAAGGCACGCCATTGCTGCCGGACGATCGCTTTCTCCGTGCCGAAGTCACGAGCTGGCTGACGTTCGAGCAGGCGGACCTGCTGCGCGCGCTAGCGTTGCCGCGGTTCTACAACATGCGCGGCATCGCCGATCAGATGAAAAGCCGGATCGCCGATTTTCAGGAAGGTGCCTATGCGGCGCTGGCCAAGCTCGACGATTGGCTTTCCGCGCATGACTGGCTTGTCGATGGTCGTTACACGATCGCCGACATTGGCATGTTTGGTTATGTGTCGATGGCGCCGCAGGGCGGCTACGAGATGGAGCGATTTCCATCGATCGGCGCGTGGCTGGCGCGGGTCAAGGCACAGCCCGGCTGGGTCCCTTTGGTCGAGGAGGCATGAGCATGGATATTCCCCTGCGTCGCGGCAAGGAAGTGAAGGCCGGGCGTGGCACCGTTCTGCGCTGCAAGGGCTGGCGGCAGGAGGCGATCCTGCGTCTATTGGAAAACAACCTCGAAAATGGCGAGGACCCCGACAATCTCGTGATCTACATGTCGATCGCCCGCGCAGCACGCGACTGGAAGAGTTTTGATCGCATCGTCGCGACGCTGTCGACAATGCGCGAGGATCAGACGCTGGTCATGCAGTCGGGAAAACCGATCGGCGTCTTTCCGGGCCAGTCCACCACGCCGCTGGTCATCATGGCCAACGGCAATATCGTGGGCGAATGGAGCGGCGAGGAGAACCGACGCAAGCTCGACGACATGGGTCTCACCGTCTATCCGGGAATGACCGCGGCTGCCTGGCAGTATATCGGCAGCCAGGGAATTCTGCAGGGCACATTCGAAACCTTCATGGCGATCGCGCGCCAGCATTTCGGCAGCACGCTCGCCGGCCGGCTACTGCTGACGTCCGGCTGCGGCGGCATGAGTGGTGCGCAACCGCTGGCTGGAAAGCTCGCCGGCGCATCGACGCTGGTGATCGAGGTCGATCAGGCGCGCATCGATCGCCGTATCGCCAGCGGCTATTGCGATGCCACGACCGCCAATCTCGATGACGCGATCGGGCAATGGCTGACCGCGCGCGACGAGCGGCGTCCGCTGGCGCTGGCCTTGTGCGCGAATTCCGCCGTTGTGCTGCCGGAGCTGGCAAAACGCGGCATTCTGCCCGACATCGTCACGGACCAGACCTTTCCCGATCCTTTGAAGGGCTACGTTCCCGCGGAACTGTCACTTGCCGAGGCGCGCGCCATGCGGACCAGCAATCCCAATGGGCTGATCGCGCTGGCACGGAAATCCGTTGCCACTCATGTTCGCGCGATGTTGGGATTCTTGGATCGGGGCGCGATCGTATTTGAATACGGCAATAGTCTGCGCGCCGAGGCAAAGGCCGCCGGCGTCGACGACGCGTTTCGGATGCGCAGCTTTGTCGACCTCTATATCCGGCCGCTGTTCTGCGAGGGGATAGGGCCGTTCCGCTGGATCGCGGTCTCCGGCAATCCGCAGGACATCTACACCATCGACGACATGATCCTGGAGACGTTTTCGTCCAACCATCCGATTTCATCGTGGATCGGGAAGGCGCGCGAGCATGTCCAATTCACCGGACTGCCGGCGCGGATCGGCTGGCTCGGCTATGGCGAGCGCAGCCGTCTGGCGCTATTGGTCAATGAGGCCGTCGCGAGCGGCAAGATTTCCGCGCCCATTGCCTTCACCCGCGATCATCTCGATTCAGGTTCCGCGGCGCTGCCGCATCGTGAGACCGAAAACATGAAGGACGGCTCCGACGCCATCGCCGACTGGCCGATCCTCAATGCGCTGTTGAATTGCTCATCCGGCGCCGATCTCGTCGCCATTCACGGCCTTGGCGGACGCGGTGTCAGTGCCGGCGTCACCATCGTCGCGGACGGCAAGCCCGAGACCGCCGAGCGGCTCAAGCGGGTGCTGGATGGCGATCCCGGGATCGGCGTGCTGCGCCACGCCGACGCCGGATACGACATCGCGATCGAGCAGGCCGAACGCACCGGCCTGTCCGCCACGGTGCCGCTGGGATTGCCTTCTTAAGGACCGGCTGCCGGTTTGTTGACTTCCCCGGCCAGCGCAATAATGTATAGACATAATGCGCCGGCTACCGCCGGCTCATCGTGGGTCTGGTGAGGGGGTCTGGTGTTGCCGCCGATTTATATCGCCTATCTGAACCGCCTCGACATCGAGGAACTCAAGATCACCGACGACGAAATATTGTCGGCGATTGAGGCGAGCCTTGCCAGCCAGGGGCGGGGCGAGACGGTGATCGAACCCCGCATGCATCTCGAACCCGGGGTCGCTAACGGTCATTTCAACGTGCTGCGCGGCGCCATCCGGGAGCCGATCGATAGCGCGGGCGTCAAGGTGGTCGGCGACTTCGTCGACAATTACAAGCTCGGCTTTCCCTCCGAACTCGCGATCCTCGCGCTGTTCGATCCGCGCACCGGCGCGCCCAAGGCGATCCTCGATGCCAGCGGCATCACCGACATGCGCACCGGTGCCGTCACCGCGATCGGTGCCAAGTATCTGGCGCGGAAGAACTCAAAGGTCCTCGGCCATATCGGCGCGCGCGGGACAGCCTATTGGAACGTGCGCCTGCTCAATCATCTCTTTGATTTCGACGAAATCCGCGTTCATTCCCGCCGCGAGGAAAGCCGCAATGCGTTCGCCGATCGCCTGAGCCGGGATCTCGGCAAGAAGGTAATTGCCACCGCCGACTGGCAGAGCTGCGTCGAAGGCGCCGACATCGTGGTCGAGGCCTCACGGCTGTCGGAACCGACGCCGCTGTTGAAGACGTCCTGGATCAAACCCGGCGCGTTCGTGGTTCCCTATGGCACCATGAGCGCCATCGAATTATCGCTGACCGACATCATGGCAAAACTGGTGGTCGACGATTGGGGACAGTGCAAGGGCGGCAAGTTCGGCAGCCTGCGCGCCCATGTCGAGGCCGGCAAGCTGTCGGAGGCGACCTTGCACGCCGAGCTCGGGCAGATCGTGGCCGGGCTGAAGCCGGGGCGACAAAGCGATGCCGAAACCAATTTGCTTTGGCACCGCGGCCTGTCTTTGTCCGATATCGCCTTGGGCCACGCCATGCTGGAGAAATCGAAGCGGCTCGGGATCGGGCAGCGGCTTCGCTTCGCGTGAGCTGACACGATGTCGTATGTCGCGAATGCTCGGATGTATTCGGTCAATCCGGGCGCGGCGTCGGCCTGGAAAGAATTGTTCGAATGGCTCGCGCGCGCAAGTAACGTCGATCTGCGCGCGATCGACCATGCGTTTCCCGCAGCCCTGTCAGAACTGTGGTCTCGCCCCGATCTCGGCTGCGCCTTCATGTGCGGCTTCCCCTATAAGCTCGCAAAACATCCGCCACTCCCGGTTGCGGCACCTGTCCCGGTAGGGGCGCTGGCGCCGGGAAAGCCGGTCTATGCGACGCGTCTGGTCGTAAAGGCCGAGTCTTCGTTTCGATCGCTGCAAGACACGTTTGGTGGCAGGCTCGGCTATACGGTCGAGGACTCGCATTCCGGCTACAACGCATTGCGGCATCATTTGCTGCCGTATTGGCAGCAAAACGGTGGCAAGCTCCTCTATCGCGAGAGCATCGGACCGCTCACCACGCCGCGGCGTGTGATCGAGGCTGTTCTCGCCGACAGTATCGATGTCGGGCCGCTAGACAGCTATGCGCTGGACCTGATGCGGCATCATGACCCCGATCTGGCAGCGCAGATCAGGGTCGTTGCAACGACGGATAGCGCGCCGATTCCATTTTTGGTCGCGAGCCGCGCGTGTCCTGAGGAAGTCGTGCTCGCGCTGCAGACGTCACTGATGAAGCTTGGTGATGATGCGGCTTGCGGCGATCTCAGAGAACGGCTCTGCCTGCAAGGCTTCGCGCCGGTCGCCATTACGGATTACGACTTGATGCTGCGTTGGGACACAGAAGCGCGCGCCGCGGGGTATTTGCAGCCAGGCTGACGGCGTCTCTTAGGCCCGCTGCTCTTTCAGCCAAACCAGAAAGCACTGGTTGGTTGCCGGCAAGATCCGAAAGCCAGCCGTCGTTCGGCTGACAAGTGCCGCGTCGCCATGATCGAGCGTCGTGTTGTCCGGTCCGAAGCTTATCGTCGTCGTGCCGTCGAGCGAAAGCACCATGGCGATGTCGTCGTCGCCGAAATCGCACCACGTTGATTTATCGACGCGCGTCAACCGGTGGCGGAAGCGGTCGCGTCGTGTCATCACATTGAGGTCGGTGATCTCGCCTGCCGTCAAGCGCGCGGAGGTCGGCGTGTCGCCGGCAAAACTGACCGGGTCCGATCCGCTCGAAAGCGTCACCGGCGCATCTTCGCCGACCGTCAATACCAAACCATTTCCCTTGACGACGGCAAGCGTCCGGTCGATGCCGACGAAATCGGAAAACGGCCCATCTGCGGCGACCCGCGCCATGCTGATGCGCCAGTCGAAGTTTTCCAGCGAGGCGCCGGTCGGGCCGATGGCGATCTCGGTGGTCGAGCCGCCGCCGTTCTTCCACGGGGTGGTCTTGCAGTCGCCGGAGCGAATGATCCGCATCGCGGTGGTCAGGCCAGGCCGGGCAGGTCGAGACCAAATTGCCGTGCGCAGTCGATCGCGAGGTCGTAGCCGGCATCGGCATGGCGCATCACGCCGCTCGCCGGGTCGTTCCACAACACGCGGCCGATCCGCGCACCAGCCTCCGGCGTGCCGTCACAGACGATCACCATGCCGGCGTGCTGGGAAAAGCCCATGCCGACGCCGCCGCCATGGTGCAGCGACACCCAGGTGGCGCCGCTGGCGCAATTGAGCAGCGCATTGAGCAGCGGCCAGTCGGAGACGGCGTCGGAGCCGTCACGCATCGATTCGGTTTCGCGGTTCGGCGAGGCGACCGAGCCGGAGTCGAGATGATCGCGGCCGATGACGACGGGCGCCTTCAACTCGCCTTTCGCCACCATCTCGTTGAAGGCAAGCCCGAGGCGGTGACGATCGCCGAGCCCGACCCAGCAGATCCGCGCCGGCAGGCCCTGGAAGGCGATGCGTTCGCGCGCCATGTCGAGCCAGTGGTGCAGCGCCGAATTGTCCGGCAGCAGCTCTTTGACCTTGGCGTCGGTGCGATAGATGTCTTCCGGATCGCCTGACAGCGCCGCCCAGCGGAACGGGCCGACGCCGCGGCAAAACAGCGGCCTGATATAGGCCGGCACGAACCCCGGAAAATCGAAGGCGTCCTTGACGCCTTCCTCGAACGCCATCTGGCGTATGTTGTTGCCGTAATCGACCACCGGAATCCCCATGCGGTGAAAATCCAGCATGGCGCGGACGTGTTCCGCCATCGAGGCCCGCGCGGCGCGGGCCACGCCTTTCGGATCGGTCTCGCGGCGCGCTTCCCACTCGCCTGACGTCCACCCCTTCGGCAGATAGCCGTTGACGGGATCGTGCGCCGAGGTCTGGTCGGTCACAGCATCAGGGCGCACGCCGCGCCGCACCAGCTCCGGAAAAATCTCGGCGGCGTTGCCGAGCAGGCCAACCGAGATCGGCTTGCGGTCGCGGCCCGCTTGCTCCATGAGCGCGAGCGCTTCATCGAGGCTCGCGGCCTGCCGGTCCAGATAGCGTGTCCGCAGCCGCATCTCGATCCGCGACGGCTGGCATTCGACGGCGAGACACGACGCGCCGGCCATGACGGCTGCGAGCGGCTGGGCGCCACCCATGCCGCCAAGGCCTGCGGTGAGAAACCACTTGCCCCTGAGATCGCCGCCGTAATGCTGGCGGCCCAGTTCGACGAAGGTCTCGTAGGTGCCCTGAATAATTCCCTGACTGCCGATGTAGATCCATGAGCCGGCGGTCATTTGGCCGTACATCATGAGACCCTTGCGGTCGAGCTCACTGAAATGTTCCCAGTTGGCCCAATGCGGCACCAGGTTGGAATTGGCGATCAGGACCCGCGGCGCATCGGCGTGGGTACGAAATACGCCGACCGGTTTGCCCGACTGCACCAGCAGCGTCTGGTCGCCTTCCAGCCGCTTCAGCGTCGCAACGATGCGATCGAAACTCTCCCAGTCGCGCGCCGCCCGGCCGATGCCGCCATAGACCACGAGCTCGCTGGGCTTTTCGGCGACGTCGGGATCGAGATTGTTCATCAGCATGCGCATCGGCGCTTCGGTGAGCCATGACTTGGCCGATAGTTTGCTGCCATGCGCGGCACGGATCACGCGGGCATTGTCGATGCGGGTCATGGTTGAATTCCTTTGGCGGCAATCATATGCGGGACGGAGCGGGCTGAGAGGCGCCTCGCCACACCCGGGCGTGCAGCGGATTGAATCCCATTCGGTAGACGAGCTCGGCCGGCCGCTCGATACCCCAGATCGCAAGATCGCAGGATTTGCCGGCGTCGAGGCTTCCGGTCTGCTCGAACAACCCGAGCGCCCGCGCCGCCTCGCGCGTGACCGCGGCGATGCATTCGTCGACGGTAAGGCGGAACAATGTCGCGCCCATGTTCATCGTGAGCAGCAGCGAGGTGAGCGGCGACGTACCCGGGTTGCAGTCGGTCGCAAGCGCGATCGGCACGCCATGGCGACGCATCGCCGCGATCGGCGGTATCTGGTGTTCCCTGATGAAATAGAACGCCCCCGGCAGGACAACGGCGACGGTGCCGGACCGCGCCATCGCCGCCACGCCGTCTTCATCGGCATATTCGAGATGATCCGCCGAAAGTGCGCCGAAACGGGCCGCAAGCGCCGCGCCATGAAGATTTGACAATTGATCGGCGTGCAGCCGAACCGGAAGGCCGAGTGCTTTGGCTTTCGCAAATACCTGCGCGGTCTGTTCCGCCGAGAACGCAATGCCCTCGCAGAACGCATCGACCGCGTCCGCAAGACCCTCGGCGGCGATCGGCGGCAGCATCTCATTGCAGACCGCGTCGATATAGACCTGCTTGTTTCCCCCCATCTCGGAGGGAACGGTGTGGGCGCCAAGGAATGTCGTTCGGACGGAGATCGGACGCTCGCCGGCAAGACGACGCGCGGCTTGCAACTGGCGGCGCTCGGTGTCGAGTTCGAGGCCGTAACCGGACTTGATCTCGATGGTGGTGACGCCTTCCGCGATCAGGGCGTCGAGCCGGGGCAGCGCCATTGTGACGAGTTCGCCGGTGCTTGCCTGCCGCGTGGCTTTCACCGTCGAGACGATGCCGCCGCCGCCGCGCGCAATTTCTTCGTAGCTTGCTCCCGCCAGACGTTGCTCGAATTCGTGGGCGCGATTGCCGCCGTAGACCAAGTGAGTATGGCAGTCGATCAGGCCCGGTGTGATCCAGCGGCCGGCGCAATCGATCCGCTCTCTTGCGTCAAGCGCGGATGGCGCCTCGGCAGCGGCGCCGGCATAAACGATGCGGCCATCCCTGGCGGCGATCAGGCCATCATCGATCAGACCGAGGCCCTGGCGCGAAGGCGAAAGCGTCGCAAGGCGGCACCGGTGCCAGATGTGATCGACAAGGGTCATGAGGGCAAGCGGCTCATTTCCTGTAGGGAGGCTTGGCAAGCGCATTGATTTGTCTATACATATTATAGCGATCAAAAACTGTCCAGAGTTTCGCAGCAAATGATTGGGAGAAGGGTGTGACCGGACTGTTCTTTGAGCAAGCGCTGCTGCCGCAAGGCTGGGCCCGCGCGGTCAGGATCGTGCTCGATCAGGGCCGACTCGTGAGCGCCGAGGCGGATGCCTCTGTACAACCCGGCGACGAGCGTCACCGAATCGGACTTCCCGGCATGCCCAATCTGCACAGCCACGCGTTTCAGCGCGGCATGGCCGGATTGACCGAAATCAGGGGCGCAACAGCCGACAGTTTCTGGACCTGGCGCGAGCTGATGTACCGTTTCGTCGGCCGCATGACCGCCGACGATATCGAGGCGGTGGCGGCGCAGGCCTATGTCGAGATGCTGGAAGCGGGTTTTACGCGTGTCGGCGAATTTCATTATATCCATCACGATGTGTCGGGTGCGCCCTATGGCAATATCGGCGAACTGGCCGAACGCATCGCGGCGTCGGCACAGTCGAGTGGCGTCAGTCTGACGCTGCTGCCGGTATTTTATGCCCATGCAGGTTTCGGCGGTCGTGCGCCCGACCCCGGTCAGAAGCGTTTTGTCACTGGCATCGATGGATTTTCGCGGCTGCTGAACTCGAGTCGCCGCGCGGTGGCGGGACAGCAGGGCGCGGTGGTCGGACTTGCGCCGCATTCGTTGCGGGCCGTAACGGCAGAGGAACTGGCGGCAATCTTGCAGATTGATGGGGATTGTCCGGTTCATATGCACATTGCCGAACAAACCAGGGAAGTCGATGAATGCGTCGCATGGTGCGGCCAGCGGCCGCTGCAATGGCTGTTCGACCACGTCACCGTCGATCCGCGCTGGTGCCTGATCCATGCGACGCATGCGACCGCGGATGAGATCGGCCAACTGGCGCAAAGTGGCGCGGTCGCCGGATTATGCCCCATCACCGAGGCCAACCTCGGCGATGGCACCTTCAGCGCTCCGGAGTTCCGCGATCGCGGCGGCGCGTTCGGCGTCGGCTCGGATTCCAATGTCCTGATCGGCGTCACCGACGAACTGCGGCAGCTCGAATATTCGCAGCGGCTCGTGCATCGGGCCCGCAATGTCGTGGCGGCGACTGCGGCATCCACCGGCCGCACGCTGTTCGAAAGTGCGCTCAAGGGCGGCTCTCAGGCTCTCGGTGTTGCGACCGCCGGACTGACCGCCGGCGCCTTCGCCGATATCGTTAGCCTTGACGCGCACGGCGTCGCACTGGCTGGCCGGTCGGGCGACGCCATCCTCGACAGCTGGATTTTTGGTGCCGGCCGTTCCCTGGTCGATTGCGTCTGGGCGCGGGGCCGCAAGGTCGTCAAGGACGGGCGGCATCATGCCCGGGAGACGATTGCGCTGCGCTTTCGTCAAACGCTGGAAGGACTGCTGGCCGCATGAGCCTTGATCAGAAGCCGGGCGTGCAGGGCGCATCGCTCTATCAGCGGATCCGCAACGACCTCGAGGCCAGGATCATGTCCGGCGCCTGGCCGCCCGGGCATCGCGTGCCGTTCGAGCACGAATTGATGGAAACCTATTCGTGCTCCCGCATGACGGTGAACAAGGTGCTGTCGGCACTCGCCGATTCCGGCCTGGTGGTGCGCCGGCGGAGGGCAGGGAGCTTCGTGTCGCGCCCGCGTGTGCAATCCGCGATCCTACAAATCCCGGATTTGAAGGCGGAAGTCGAGAAACGCGGCGAACGTTACAGTTATTGCCTGCTCGAACTGCGCAAGCGCCCGGCCTCCGCGCACGACAAAGCGCGCCTCGGCGTCGGCGGCCGTGCAACAGTGTTGGCGCTACGCTGCCGCCATGAAGCCGAGGGCCAGCCGTTTGCGATCGAGGACCGGCTGATCAACGCCCAGGCGGTGCCGGACGCGCTAAAGCAGGATTTTTCGATTACGCCGCCGAACACCTGGCTTGTCGGCCACGTGCCCTGGACCGAGGCCGAGCACCGCATCACCGCTTGCAACGCCGACAAGGCCGTTGCGGCGGATCTCGGGATCGACCAGGGCGCCGCTTGCCTGGTGCTCGAGCGCCGGACCTGGCGCAACGGCGAGCCGATCACCGCGGTGCGGATCATCCATCCCGGGCAGCTCTACGATCTGATCGCTCGGTTCACGCCGACCGGTTGAACCGCGACAGGCCGTTCAACCCAACCGATCTATTTTTTGCCGGCACGCTCGACAAAACTGTTGGTCCACAGATCGTTCTGTGACGCGGCGGCGTCGAAATCCTTGCCGAAATTGGTGCCGACCTCTTTGGAAAATACCAGCTGGTTCTGGAACGCCTGCACGTCGAGTTTGCCCCCGCTGGCGACGCCGCTGTCGAGTGCTTTGATCGCGGCGACGATGGCCGCCGGATCGGCCTTGGCGAAGAACTGCTTTTGGATCGCGAGCGCAGCCGTCTCCGGATTGGCAACGAGCGCCGCGCTCGCCGCCTGCATCGCTCGCACGGTCTTGACGATCAGCTCGGATGCCCTGTCGTCGATCGGCTTTTTGGCAACCAGCACCAGATAGGGCTGATTGGCAAGCAGCGGAAACTCGTCGCCCAGCGAAATCAGGATCGTCCCGGCGCCCGATTTGGTCGCGAGGTAACCTTCGGGCGGCGACAGCACGAAGGCGTCGATGCGCTTGTTCTCGAGCGCCGCCTGCAGTGCAGGCGGGCTGCCGACCTGCGCGATCTTGATATCCGCTTTCGGATCGAGGCCGCCTTTCGCCGCGACCCAGCGCGCCGCGGTTTCCTGGGTGCCGCCGATGGCGGCGACGCCGATCGTCGCGCCTTTCAGTGCAGCGATGCGTTTTTGCAGCGGATCGCCCGGCTTGACGCCGGATTTCTCCAGGAATGACGGCGCGACCACGACCTCCAAGGTCACTTTCGACATCAAGCTGTAGACGATTTCAAACGGCTGGCCCTTGGCCATGGCGCGCAGCGCCGATTCCGTGCCGACGGCGGCGAGGTCGACGTCACCGGCATCAAGTGCTGCGAGCGCTGCCGGATCGCCGCCGGGCGAGACGATCGCGGTCGCCGTCAGGCCTTCAGCCGGGAAGGTGTTCAGGGCGCGTGCCGCCCACACCGGCAGGAAGCTCAACGAGGCGAAACCCTGGGCGATGCGTACCGGCTGCTGGGCGGATGCCAACGTCGGAAGCAAAGACAATGTCGCCGCAAGCGCCGCCGCTCGGGTCAGGCTGTGGATCGAATGCATGCTGTGCTCCTGTTTCCCTAGATATCGCTGGGCGTGTGTTGCGTTGGGGTTTTCCAGCGAAGCAATCGCCGCTCGAGCCGGCCGGCAAGGAAATTGGCAGCCACCACAAAAGCCAGCAGAATGACGATTCCGGCGAACACGCCCGCCGGATCGTAAGTCGAAGATGCCTCATGGATGAATAGCCCGAGGCCCTGGATCGACGAGGTGAATTCGCCGACGATCACGCCGATCACACTGTAGGGTACCGCCATACGCATGCCGAGCAGGACGTAAGGCGCGGCCGCCGGAAAATACACATGATAGGTGAGCTGACGCTGGTTCGCGCCCATCACCAAAGTGAGGTTGACCAGTTCGCGGTCGACGCTGCGGACCCCGGTATAGACGTTGTAGAACACCAGGAAGAACACCATGATCGAGGCCAGCGCCACCTTCGACCCGATGCCGATGCCGAACCAGATGATGAACAGCGGCGCCAGCGCGATCTTCGGGATGCCGTAAAACGCCATCACATAGGGTTCGAAGATGCTGGCGAGACGCGGCGAGCGGCCCAGCGCATAACCGCCCAAAATTCCGCCGGCGACGCCGATCACATAACCCAGCACCAGTTCCTCACCCGTGGTCCACAGATGCGGAAAAATCTCGCCGGAGGCGAACAGTTCATAGAGCCGGACCGCCACCGCGGTCGGCTTGCTGACGTAGATTTCCTTGATCAGGCGGCCCGACGCAAACTGCCAGAACGCCAGGATCGCAAGGCCCGGCAGCAGCCTCGCCAGACCACGTCCAACTTTGCCTATGAGGGACCGCCGCCTTGCGGCCGATGTTGCGGCGGCGCTTGGCTGGTCGGCGGTGGTGGCGAGGTCGTTCATGGCCCGATCCTCGTCTCAATGCGCTCGCTGCCGGATACCGATCTGCGAGCGGAATACGCTCCAGACCGCGTCATAGGCAGCATCATAGCCCGCGTTCTTGAACGGCTCGAAGACGTTGCGCGGTCGCGGCAAATCGATCGCGATATTGGCCAGCAGCGTCGATGGCCGCTGGCTCATGATTGCGACATTGTCAGCGAGCAGCACCGCTTCGGTAATATCGTGGGTAACGAACAGGATGGTCGCGCCGGCGCCGCGCGACAGCATCTGCAAATCGTCCTGCATCACCATCCTGGTCTGCGCGTCCAGCGCCCCGAACGGCTCATCCATCAGGATCACGTCGGGGCGGTACACCAGGGTCCGCGCGATCGACCCGCGCTTCTGCATGCCGCCGGACAGTTGGTTGGGAAAATAATGTTCGAACCCGGCAAGGCCTACAGCATCGAGCGCCGAGGCGACGCGCTCACGCCGCTCGACCGCCCCAACGCCGCGCAGCAGCAGTGGAAGCTCGACGTTTTCCGCCAGTGTCTTCCAGGGAAACAATTGCGCCTGCTGCGGCACGAAGCCGACTTCCCGATTGACGGCATTGATAGCGCGGCCGCGGTGACGCACGATGCCGCGCGTGGGCGCCAACAATCCGGCGGCCATCTGCAGCAGCGTGCTCTTGCCGCAGCCGCTCGGCCCTATCACCGCGACGAACTTTCCGTCTCCGACCTCAAGGTCGATGCCGTCGATCACCCGGATGCCGGAGCCGCCCACCGGGGCGGGAAATTCCTGCCTGATATCTTTGAACGAGAGCACTGCGTCATTCATGTCGAGCCCGCCTGCGGGGGTATTATGTCTAGACATAAACTAATTGTCTAGACATAATGAAAAGGTGTCGCGTCTTCGCAAGTGGAGATGATAGGCATCGGTCGGCTAATTGCGAGGCATACGAGATCCCGGCTTCGGTGCAGGGTTAGCGTCATCGGCCGTGATCGATGCAAGGAACATGGACGTGAAGGCAACAATTCCAGCCCCGCGCCGGTTGATCGTCGGCATTTCCGGTGCCTCCGGCGTCGTCTATGGCCTGCGCGTGCTGCAGCTGCTGCGCAATTCAGGCGTTGAAACCCACCTCGTGATGTCCAAAACTGCCGAGCTGACCTTCGCCTATGAAACAACGGTAAAAATTGCGGAGGTCAAGGCTGCCGCGCACACGACGTACAGCATCGATGACATGGCCGCCTCGATCGCAAGCGGAGGGTTTCGCACGGCGGGGATGATTGTCGCGCCATGCTCGATCCGTTCGATGTCCGAAATCGCGACCGGAGTGACCAGTACGCTGCTGACAAGAGCTGCCGATGTCACGCTCAAGGAGCGACGGCGGCTGGTGTTGATGGTGCGGGAAACGCCGCTGCATGGTGGCCATCTCAGATCCATGGCGGCGTTGTCCGACGTGGGCGCGATCATTGCGCCGCCGGTTCCCGCATTCTATGCGAAGCCGGCATCGATCGAAGAAATGGTGGATCACACCGTAGGCCGGATGCTGGACTTGTTCGAGATCGATGTCGGCGTCGTTCGCCGTTGGGGAGAAGATCAGGATCTGCGAGGCCGCCCCCTCAAAGGCTGACGGGTCGATGGATGGCTTGCGTGCTTGCGCTGCCGCGTTACCGATGCGCTCGATGCTGGAGTTAGGGAAGATGGATCGTTTCAACCTTGGCAGCCATTCCAGGGCCATTTCGACGAGCTCGCCGGAAACGCAACGCTGGTTCAACCTGGGTCTGAACTGGTGCTTTGCGTTCAACAAGACGGAAGGCGTCAAGTGCTTTCGGAAAGCGCTCGAATTCGATCCCGAATGCGTCATGGCGCATTGGGGTATCGCCTATGGTTGCGGGCCTTTTTACAACATGACGTGGCGCGACCACGGTGAGGAAGAGGCCAATACCGCGACCAAGATGGCCTACGAACATATCCAAATGGCGCGCGCCCTGTCGCATCAGGCGACGGAGCTCGAAAATCGGCTGGTAGAGACACTGGCCTGCCGCGTTCGGAAGCCTCATTCCGTTCAGCCGGAAGAGTTTGATCGTTGGGATGATGACTACGCCGCGGACTTGCGCAGGGTCTATCACCAGCACCGAGACGATCTCGATGTGGTCGCGCTCTTTGTTGAAGCCTTGATCATGCGGACGCCAAGACGGTTGTGGGACGTCAAAACCGGATTGCCGGCGAACAATTCGGACGTGATCGAAGCTCTTGAGGTGTGCGAGTGTGCGATCGACCTGGCCGACCGCAACGGGCTAAAGAAGCATCCGGCGCTCGTGCATTTGCATATCCATATTCTTGAAATGTCAAATGAGCCGGAACGCGCAACGGCCTCGGCGGTCGCCCTCGCCACGATGTGCCCGGACGCGGGGCACATGAACCATATGCCAGCGCATGTCTACGCGCTGTGCGGCGAATACCAAAAAGCAAAGATTGCCAGCGCGAGGGCGATAGCGGCAAACGACATTTATCTCGCTTATGCCGGTGCCCTCACTCCCTACACAACGGCGTGTGCACACGACCTTCTCTTGATGATGCATGCCTGCATGTTGATGGGCAGATATGAGGACTCGATCGGAGCGGCGAATAAATTGTGTGGCATGGTCACGGAAGAAGTTCTCAGTGTCAAAGGCCGCCCCAAATTTTCCACGAGCCTTGAAGGCTACTATTCGATGAGCGTGCACGTGATGGTGCGTTTCGGGCGCTGGCAGGAGATTATCGACGCGCCGCTGCCGGATGACCCGGAGCTATATCTGGTTTCGACCGCGATGCATCATTATTCGAAAGGCGTCGCTCACGCCGCGCTCAAACGGTTCGACGACGCCGACCGGGAGCGCGAGCTCTTTCACGACAGCGTGTCGCGCATTCCGCCCGAGCGAAAAGTCTTCAACAACAGCGCCCGCAGCATATTGGCGGTGGGCGAGAAGATGCTGGACGGCGAGTTGGAATACCACAAGGGAAATTTTGAACTTGGCTACGCTCATTTGCGGGAAGCCGTCGATCGAGACGACAAACTGGAGTACATCGAGCCGTGGGCGTGGATGCATCCACCGAGGCATGCGCTTGCGGCGCTGCTGGCTGAGCAGGGCCATTACAAGGAGGCTGAGGAGGTCTGTCGCGACGATTTGGGCTTGAGCGGTCGAATTCAACGGTGTGCGCAGCACCCGGATAATGTTTGGGCCCTCCAGGGCTTGGCAGAATGCCTGCAGCAGCGTGGCGAGGTCGAAGAGTTGGCAGTCGTGCAAGGAAAGCTCGCTTCCGCGATGGTGCTTGCGGACGTGCCGATCACGTCTGCGTGCATGTGTCGAATGACCACCCAGACCGAAAAACCTGGCGGTTGTTGCATGCAAGGCGATCGGTCTTTTGGACCCGGCAACGGGTCGCCAGATCGACGCTCTTAAGAATCGGATCATAGCCATAGACGAGAGGCTCAACCGGATTTGCGAAAACGCTGCAAGATTGAATGATCACATAATGTCGCCCCGATCCGATTATTGGATGCGGCATGAACCCAGGCAAAATACTCGATACGGCTTGACCGAGCTCTTCCCCTAAGCGGCAAGCACTCGGAATGCGGCATTCCATCAAACGCACGTATCGTTGGTCGCCTGTCCCCGATTTGAACCTTCGTCCACGCCTGGCTTTGGGTATGAGGACGTTGCGGCGCGCTCCTGTCGGAGCTCGCATGCGACTTCTTGAAGCGCCGTCGTTTTAAATGACGATGATAATTTAAT
>Ga0185299_10001734_pt1 | contig 38907 bp, 31 predicted proteins | sample PaiPotPPA55metaG_FD_128002 | JGI IMG/M metagenome (GOLD analysis project Ga0185299, IMG submission 128002) | Iron sulfur acid spring bacterial and archeal communities from Banff, Canada, to study Microbial Dark Matter (Phase II) - Paint Pots PPA... ...
TGGTCACCTTCGCGCTTTCGGCAGCGGGGTCTAAACTTGGTGGACAATGACTACGTGCTTGGGCGCGCAGTCGTGAAAGCAAAAGTTTCTCTAGCTGGAAGAGGTAGTCGCATTGGGAATTTGCTGCTGAAAGTTGCTGTACTCGAATAGGTCGCCGCCAACCGGACCCGCGGGAGTGGTAGCCTTGTCTTGTGGCAAAGGAATCAGACAACAAGGTGCTCTCGATTGAAGGGCGCGAAGTCGAGGTCACGAATCCTGCGAAGTTTTATTTTTCCTCACAGGCAAAAGTCACGAAGCTCGAACTTGTTGAATACTATCTCTCCGTCGCGCCGGGTGCGCTTGCTGGAATTCGCGACCGGCCAATTGTTCTCAAGCGGTTTGTCAACGGCGCCGAGGCGGAGGCGTTTTATCAAAAGCGCGCGCCAGAGAAACGGCCAGCCTGGTTGCGTACGGTCACTTTGTCGTTCCCTTCCGGCCGAACTGCTGAGGAAATCGTAGTCGATGACGCAGCCGGGCTTGCCTGGATCGCGAACCTTGGCTGCATCGAACTGCACCCGCATCCGGTGCGCTCTAGCGATCTCGATCATCCGGATGAGTTACGCATCGATCTGGATCCGATTCCCGGCGTTAGTTGGGACGATGTGCGCCGCGTCGCACTCGAAGTGCGGGTCTTTCTCGATGAAGTCGGCCTTCGCGGCTGGCCGAAAACCAGCGGCTCGCGCGGCATGCACGTGAATGTACGCATCGAACCGCGTTGGACGTTCACGGAAGTTCGCCGTGCGGCTGTGGCCTTATCGCGAGCGGTCGAGCGCCGGGCCCCCACCCTGGCCAGTTCCAAATGGTGGAAGGAAGAGCGTCATGGCGTCTTTCTTGACTACAACCAGAACGCGAAGGATCGAACGACATGCTCTGCCTATTCGGTGCGCCCGCTTCCAGATGCTCGCGTTTCGACTCCTCTTAATTGGGAAGAAGTACCTGATTGCGATCCGGCGGACTTTACCATTTTCACGGTTCCTGAGCGCTTCGCGAAAAACGGCAATCCGCATGCCGGGATGGATGCATCGTCTGGCTCGCTGGAAAAACTACTGGAACTCGCCGATAAAGACGAAGCGGCCGGTATTGCCGATGCACCATGGCCTCCGCACTTCCGCAAGATGGAAGGCGAGGCTGCACGCGTTATGCCTTCCCGCGCGAAATCTGCCGCGAAGAAACCAGCAATAAAAAAGCCGCGCGTGAAGATGCCATTGATTACGGTCGCAAACTCGCCTGATAAAGCGGCCGCACAGGCGGGTCTTGAGCGATGGAAGGCCAAACATGCAGATATCGCAAGATTGCTTGCTGTGGACGATGTGCTGGTCGACTCGATGCGCGGGAGATCATCCACATGGACACGCATCCGTATCAACCTGCGTCATGTTCCTGAGGAACAACGCCCGCCGCAGGAAACTCCAGAGCCAGACGATGATCCCACACGTGAGTGGCGGGAGCGTTGGAAGAAGAAAAAGGCAAACGAGTAAGATTCACATTCCCTGCGGAAAAATTGCCGCCAATTCCTGCGGAGCAACGACTTCAAGCTGGGCGTAAGTACAGTCGCTGGGCTTTTTATCCGTTCGCCATCTGCGAAACTGCGCCGTATGCCGGAAGCGATCTCCCTGCATGTGATCGTACGCAACTTCTACAATTAATTCGGGCCGCAGCGGTTCCCACGATAAATCTTTGCCTTGGCTCCAGCGACTCTGTCCGCCGGGCATTCGCTTGACGCCTTCATCATTCTCGGTCGCGTACTCAGCCCAAGCCTTCCACGGATGGTTCACCAGCGCATCTTTTCGATAAGGCTTGAGAAACTCCACCAGCTCTTTTCGTTTTGCCGTGCTGAAACTCGCACAGACTCCGACGTGTTGCAAAGCGCCGGCATCGTCGAACAACCCGAGCAGCAGCGAGCCGACCATTGTGTGCTCGCCCTTTTTATGCCAGCGGAATCCAGCCACCACGCAATCGCAGTCGCGTTCGTGTTTCACTTTAAGCATCACTCGCTTGTTCGATTCGTAAGCTCCTGCAGGATCTTTGGCCATCACACCATCCAGTCCTGCGCCTTCAAACCGGCGAAACCAATCGGCGGCAATACTCCGATCGCTGGTTGCAGGGGTTAGATGAATCGGCGGTGAAGCTGAAAGAAGCAACGATTCCAGTTCCCGTCGCCGCTTTTGAAACGGCTCGCCTTGGAGATCGCGATCTCCAAGGCAAAGCAGGTCGAAGAATACAAATGACGCGGGAATCTGCCCGGATAAGAGCTTTACGCGCGACGCAGCGGGATGCAAGCGTAATTGCAGCGCATCAAAATCGAGCCCATCATTTGTGACGATGACCATCTCTCCATCGAGCACACACCGTGCGGGCAGCGCTGCACGCAGTGGGTCCAGCAACTCAGGGAAGTAACGATTGAGTGGTTTTTCGTCGCGGCTTTGGATGAGCATTTCATCTCCATCGCGAAACACCAGAGCGCGAAAACCGTCCCACTTCGGCTCGAAAACCCAATCGCCCTCTGCGGGCAATTCATCAACGCGTTTCGCGAGCATCGGCAGGATCGGCGGATTTACTGGAAGGTCCACACCCCATGGTATAACGCGGCTTGCTCGGAAGGATGTGTTCGGCATTCGAGAACGCCGCAAAGCCAAGCTTTGCGGCCACAAATGAAGGCAAAGCATGGTTGGTTCAAATTATTGACGAGGCCGCCGATGTCTTAACGACCCCCGACGGAGCGGAATCGCTTTCCAGGATGCTGACAAAAGTCAACTCGCTATGGCCGAAGCCTCGGCTTTTGATCGCGTGTTTCGGGGTAAAAGACGACGGAATTTCTCTGCAGTTAAGACTTGCTGGTTTCCTCCAACCGAAGGTTAACACAGCAATTCAGGTTAGTGTGACGTTCTTCGCTGCTGGAAGTGGGTGCAGTACGGTGCCGGGTACACGCTATTTACGAAGGTGATTCAGACAGACTAATTAACCTGGCGGTCGGCGTGTCAAGTACAGTCGCCCTTCTAGGCCCGCAGCATGTCACTGGGTCACGCGGAACGCTTGATTGCTGCTAAGCATGCCACCCTGTGTCGTTATGGTGACCACACCCGTTGTAGCTCCACTTGGAACAATCGCCCTTAGGAAAGTGTCCGACTGGACCTTGAAGGCCGCAGTCGTCCCGTTGAAGCTTACAGACGTTGTGCTCGTGAATCCCTGGCCGAGAATGTCGACGACCCTTCCCACCCTGCCAGCCGCCGGCAAAAGCTTGGCGAACGACGGTAAGCCCATGTTGAAACTGTAGAGAACGCCCTGGTTGTCCGCTCCTCCCTCTTCCGTCATCCCATAAATGGTGCCGTTAGTGTGTTGTGTTGGCGTGGAGCCTGGGTTACCGCCGGTGGAGAGATCGAAGTTGTAAAGAATAGAGTAGTTGCCCGCCAGCGTGATCTCAAAAAGTACTCCGTAGCCCAGACTTCCGCCGCCGCCTGTGACCCCGTAAAGGTTGCCGTCGCTGGCTTGGACGAGCCCAGCCTCCGGCGCAGTGCCGTCGTTCGAATAACTGGGGTCAGGAAAGCTGTGCATCACGGTAAGGGCCCGTTGCGGCGTTAGCCTGAACACAACGCCTTGTTTGTTGCTCCCGCCCGCGGTGGTGGTTCCGTAGAAGTTTCCGTCACTGGCTTGAATAAGCGGACCGTACGGCGCAGATCCGTGCGCGAAATCAAAGTCAACAACCGTCGTAACCGCCCCGCTTGGCTCAACCTTGAACACTGTTCCGTTCTGTGAGGTGCCGCCGTTCCAGGTCGTGCCGTAGAGGTTCTCGTCCGTCGCCTGCAGCAGTGGGCCGTAGGAATCCCCGGGGATGGAACCCAGCGCCGTGTAGATTCCCTGCGATGTAACCTTGTAGGCGAGCGTCGAGGATGTCGCGTAGAAATATCCGTCGGCAGCCTGGATCGGGGGCGCCTGGGGTTGGGGGTCCGCTGCCGTGAAACTGTAAAGGGTCACCAGCGCACCATTTGACGTAATTTTGAAAACCGTCCCATCCTCGTTGCTGCCGCCTAGGGCCGTAGTTCCGTAAAACTCGCCGTCCTCGCCGAGCGTCAGCCCACCATATGGGTGGTTGCCATCGGAAACACGGAAGCCGTGCACAATCCTGGAAGCGCCGCCTGGCGTGGACCTGAACACCACGCCCGCCTCGGAGTAATACCCAAACGGGGCAGTCCCGTAAAGGTCACCGTCACGCCCCTGCGCGAGAAGCTCCGGATAGGAGGGATTGGCACCGTGAACGCCGTCGAAGTTGAACAGGTCGATATAGGTCTGGGACTGCGCGGCCACAGCTACAGCTAGGGTGTAGGCCAGCGTCGGAAAGATTCTGCGAGTGCGGATTTTCGTGTTCGATAACCTCCGAGAGACGTTTGCGGGACACTAAACCGGGAGCGATTAAATAGCCAATCGACTTCAGAAGTGCCGTTGGGGGCGGCGTTTGCCGGGGACATTGTCCTATAAAAAGACTTGACGGTCAACGCGAAAAAACATCGGAATGCGGGGAAGGCGACAAATTCAAATCATAGGAAAATCAAAAGCGTTTTCCCAACTACAGAGGTTAAGGGAAGAGGCGTCGCCCTGGGAGAGTCTAAACACGGATGATCTTTGATGCAAGTTTTCGGCTAGGTCACCTGAGGAGCAGTCCGCCGGGTCCACCTCATGCGACTGCCGTTGTGATCGAGAGAATTATCGCGAAAAACGGGCATCTTTCGCGTGTTTCGGGGTAAAAGACGACGGAATCTCTCTGCAGTTAAGACTTGCTGGCGGAGAGGGAGGGATTCGAACCCTCGGTACAGGTGTTAGCCCGTACAACGGTTTAGCAAACCGCCGCATTCGGCCACTCTGCCACCTCTCCGGCGTGCGGAGCTACATTTTACCACGTCTGAGGTGTGGCCCTTACCGCTTCAGTCACAAACGTTTACGCACCTCTTTGCCTTTCGACCACGCAATAAGGAAAGACCTAAACCTAAGTCAAGATCAAATGCAAGTCCGCACGGCGCTCTCCAGGTACTGGGAGCCTAAGCGTCTGCGATTCTGGAGCCCGCTTCGTCGCGCTCCCACGCCGGTGCCGGCTCATTCTCGGGGATCGGTCGGATGTCCGGATTCTGCATGATCATGCGCGCACAGGTGTTCCATCGCAGAATGGCATCGTCGTTTCCGGGTATCGCAAAATTCATGGCTTTCTCGTAATGATCCATTGCTTCCCGCAGCGCCCGGCTCCAGCGCCGCCGTTTCGAATGCGCGCATTCCCCAGACGCTCCCAGATGATGCCCTCGTAGTAGGCCCGCTCGTAGTTGCCCTTAATTTGTGCAAGAACCTCCCGTGCGGCTTTCGCATGCTCATGGGAGTGGAATTGGTCGGTTCGCGCGAGCAGAAGCGAAATCAGCGCCTGCTGATGGTCGGGCACGATGGCCAGAATATCGAGGCAAATGCTCTCTGCGAGGCTGGGTTCATTCAATAGTCTGTAGCGCTCCACCTTCGCCAGCGCTTCGGGAATACTCTGCTCGGAAATGGATCTTAGTTCGAAATGCATAACATCTCCTAGTCTTTACTTTTCGAATTGCTGAATACCCGGAACAGTTTCGACAGCGGATCGAAGAAACGGTCCACGACGCGCTCCTTGAGCGGAATGATCGCGTTGTCGGTGATCGTGATGCTTTCAGGACAAACTTTGGTACAGCACTTGGTGATGTTGCAGAGACCTATGCCGAATTGATTTCTCAGATCTTCAACGCGATCGCCTACGTCCAGCGGATGCATTTCGAGTGCCGCCGCATACACCAGAAATCGCGGGCCGATGAATTGTTCGTGCATGTGATGATCACGCAAGACGTGGCAGACATCCTGACAGAGATAGCATTCGATGCACTTGCGAAACTCCTGCACCCTTTCGACATCCTCCTGGGCAATGCGCCAGGTGCCATCGGGCGCGTCGGGCTGCCGCGGCTGGAACTTCGGGATGCGCTTCTTTACCTCGTAATTCCACGATACGTCCGTGACCAGGTCCTTCATGTGCGGAAATGCCTTCATGGGTTCGACGGTCACAGGCCTGTCCAGCGGGAGCGTGTTCAGCCGCGTCATGCACATCAATTTCGGCATGCCATTGATTTCGGCTGAGCACGAGCCGCATTTCCCCGCCTTGCAGTTCCAGCGAACCGCAAGATCGCCGGCCTGTTCCGCCTGTATCTGATGTACGGCATCGAGGACCACCATGCCCTCTGAGACTTCTGAGGTGTAGTCCTGGAACCTCCCCTGGCCTTTTTCCCCGCGCCAGATCCGAAACGTGGCCGTCGCCATTACTTCATCTCCTGGATGATTTGCTCCAGATCCTCTCGCATCGGGGGGATGGGCTCGCGGGTGAGCTGCATTTCTCCACCTGCGCCTTTTCGGATCACGATGTTGAAGCCGCCGTATGGCTCGACCTTGGCGGGAAAATCATCGCGGAAATGCGCCCCGCGGCTCTCTTTGCGCTCCAGCGCCGCCCGCGTAACAATTTCCGATACGGTGAGCAAGCAGTGCAGGTCCAGCGCCGTGTGCCAGCCCGCATTGTATTCCCGGTTTCCGTCCACGCCGACTCGCTGACTCGCAGTTTTTAACTCTCGAATGCGCTCGAGCGCTTGCAGCATCTCCTGTTCCTGACGCACGATCCCCACCAGTTCCTGCATCACGTCCTGCAACGTGTGTTGTACGACGTATGGATTGTCAGAGCCCTTGCGCTCGAAGGGCTGCAGCGCCCGTTTTTCCGCTGACCCGAGTTCATCCGTATTCACCGCGCCCAGCGAGTTCTCTTTTGCGTAAGCTGCGCCGTATTCTCCGGCTCGCTTCCCAAAGACTAATAAATCGGAAAGTGAATTCCCGCCGAGCCGGTTGGCGCCGTGCAGACCCGCCGCGCACTCTCCCGCTGCAAACAGGCCAGCTACGTCTGACATTTGGGAATCAGCGTCCACCTTGACACCTCCCATCATGTAATGGGTCGTGGGACCCACTTCCATCGGTTCCTGAGTAATATCAATGTCGGCAAGTTGTTTGAACTGGTGATACATGCTGGGCAGCTTCTTCTTTATATGCTCCGCTGCGTTCGGAATTCTCTCTTTGATCCACGCGATGTCTAGGAGCACACCGCCGTGGGGGCTGCCCCGCCCTTCTCGCACCTCCCGCCGGATGCAGCGGGCCACGTGGTCGCGAGTCAGAAGCTCGGGCGGGCGTCTCGCGTTCTTGTCTCCCTGCGTGTATCGCCAGCCTTCTTCTTCCGTATCGGCGGTCTGGCTGGCGTACAGCGGCGGAATATCTTTGAACATGAATCGCTCGCCATTCCGATTACGCATCACTCCTCCCTCGCCGCGCACTCCTTCCGTGACCAGAATGCCGCGTACGCTTGGTGGCCAAATCATTCCCGTAGGATGGAACTGGACAAATTCCATGTCCATCAGCGCCGCACCGGCATGGTAGGCGAGCGCATGGCCATCGCCCGTATATTCCCAACTGTTACTGGTGATTTTGTAAGCCCTTCCAATTCCTCCGGTCGCCAGCACCACGGCTTTGGCGCGAAACACGTGAAATCGGCCGCGCTCGCGATCGTATCCAAACGCCCCTGCGATGCGACCGCCGTCCTTCAGCAGCGTGACGACTGTGTATTCCATGAAAACGTCGAGACCGAGATGGATTCCATGGTCTTGAAGAGTGCGGATCATCTCCAGTCCGGTGCGGTCGCCCACATGCGCCAGCCGAGGAAACCGATGGCCGCCGAAATTCCGCTGCAGAATTCGGCCGTCGCTGGTGCGATCAAAAAGCGCGCCCCAGGCCTCCAGTTCACGCACTCGCGCCGGAGCTTCCTTGGCAAGCAGTTCCGCCATTCGCCAGTCATTCAGGTATTGACCTCCGCGCATCGTGTCGGCAAAGTGAACGCGCCAGCTGTCCCGGTCGTCCACATTTCCCATTGCCGCGGCTACGCCACCCTCGGCCATAACGGTGTGCGCTTTGCCAAGAAGAGATTTCGAAATGACCGCGACCTTTACACCGGCGGCCGAGGCCTCGATGGCGGCGCGCAGTCCGGCGCCCCCCGCTCCAATAATCAGAACGTCGTGCTCATGCGTGATGTACTCGCCCACTAGACGATCCTCCAATCCGTCCAGATACCCATCGAGCACATCCGCACATACAAATCGGAAAACGCTACCGAGAAGAGGCTGCACCAGGCAAACAGCATGTGGCGCCGGTTCAGGCAACTCACACAATCGTAAACTCGCTTGCGGGCCGGCGCCCCAGCCAACCGATCGCGAAAACCGCCGCCCAGATGACGCAAGGAGTGGCATCCCAGAGTGTAGGAGGTCAGCAGCACGAGGTTCGTCAACAAGACGAGAGTGCCCACGCCGATGCCAAACCGGCCGTTGAACCAGAACGCATCCCACACGTCCCGCCCCAGAATGACAAGAAACACCAGGGCCAGGTAAAGAAAATACCGGTGGACGTTTTGCAGGATCAAAGGAAACGATCGTTCGCCGAGATATGTCTTTCGCGGCTCGCCCACGGTGCAGGAAGGCGGGTCCGCCCAAAAAGCCTTGTAATACGCGCCGCGATAGTAGTAGCACGTCACTCGAAAGCCGCCCGGCACCCACAGAATGAGTACCGCACCTGTAACCCAAACAGGCATCCAGCTTGGGTTTGGACCAAACCAACCCTGATGGCCGGGGCCGAACAATTCGGGCGAATAAAACGGTGAGAGATATGGTCCGAACCTGAAATGCTGCCCCTGCAAGGCGGCCCACGTGGAGTAAGCGATGAATGCCGACAAACCAAGAAACACAACCAGCGGCTGTACCCACCAATTGTCAGCTCGCTGCGTCTGTCCGAAACCCGTGCGCGACAATGGGACGTCAATCTGAGACATCGGGCCTCCTCACGCGTTCGTCCCGACCCTGCATCCGGTATCAAGCGCCAGCCTGATTGCGATTTTAAACGGGCGGTAGCTATGATACCTCGAAATTCATTGTCCCTGTTTTCGGAAGCATGCCTCAAATGAGCCGTGGAGCACCAATGAGCCCGAGAGCACGGACGCCGCACGCAATCAAGGTACGAGCGCGCTATGGTACCCGCGCTCTGTGTGAAGTTTCTTCAGACTAGCGAACAGATGTTCGGCGAGCCCATCGGATTTTGAGAGAGCTTCTCTGGTACCAGCGGCGAGCAACTCTTAAAAATACGCTCCGGCCGGTCGTAGTGGCTGTTTCGGGGTGCTCTCAGCGATCACGAACTCCACGCCTCGCAAAAGAGGATAATGGTTGCCACAAGGAGTTTCTACAATGAGCAGCTTAGCCCTTTTGCAATCACTGAAGGATAGCATTCTCAGCCAAGCGAGTGTGAAAGCCATTTACGGCGAACCCATTGCAGCCCAAGGGAAAACTGTCATCCCGGTTGCGAAAATAATGTATGGCTACGGCGCAGGGGCCGGTACCGGCGGGGTGGGGGATGCCAGCGCACGCGGCGAAGGTGGGGGAGGCGGTGGAGCAGTAAGGGCTATTCCTGTGGGCGTTATAGAGATCAGCGATCAACAGACCCGTTTTGTTCCAATTACCGACCACAAGAAGCTGACTGGAGCAATTCTAGCGGGCATCGGTCTCGGTATGTGGCTCGGTTGGCTCAGACGGCGCTGAAATCGTGTCGGCGTCACGCCACCTATTGAAGATTAGATCTAACCGCTACGCAAAAGGAGAAACTATGACTCGTGAAGCCAGGTTGATGTCCGGGATCATCCTCATCACCGTGCCGACGATTCAATATGGTGGGTATTTTCTGCTGACCTCTTTGATGAGCAAGGGCAGCGGTTACATGGAGAACCCACTGCGGCAGAATTTTTTTCGTGCCGGGCACGCCCACGCAGGGGTCATCGTGATTCTTTCGCTCGTTTGCCAGATACTCGCCGACGCAGCAGTTCTACCCATCCCCCTGCTTTGGTTCATCCGAATTGGAGTGCCGCTCTCGGCAATTCTCATTTCGTCGGGGTTCTTTTTCTCGGTGCTGCCTCCAACGGCTACTCAAGCCAGTGGAGCCGTCGCCCTAGTCTATGCTGGGGCGGTGATTCTCGCCCTCGCGGTGGTCGCGCTTGGGGCTGGTTTGTTGCGGTCTCCTCAGCCGAGCTAAGGCTAGGTGTGGCAGGGGAGGAGTACGGGCCGTTGCAACAACACGGTGAAAGTGTCAATTTCACGAGAACTTGGAGCCCCGTGTTCTGGAAACCAGCGTATTGACCTCGGACCAGCCTTGGCAGACAATGGCAAAACTAGTTTATTGGAGGTTCAAATGGACTGGTCCTGTTTTGCAGAAGAGCTCTACGTTGGTGATTGGCGCGTTGAGGGAAGGGATCATGAGAACCAAGGCCAAGTGTATATCGCCATTTTCTCCGGCCCAAAGGCTCGCGAGAGGGCGCAAGAGTACGCTGACTGGAAAATCTCAAAAGAAGAGCCCAGACCACGGCTCCACAAGGTCAGCTGACCGGCGATCCCAATAACATAATGTCACGGACAGCGCTCCGTAAGACGTGACTGATCGGTTGGTCATCACTGGGACGCAATGAGATAGTCCGCTGTAAGACTGCAAGATTAATGAGCAGCGACAATACTGTCCATCAGGAGTGGTGCCGGTAACAGCACTGAAGGTGAGACGGTCGCCACCACGGAAGAACGGTCGCCGCGATTTCAACCCAGCGAGAGGTATTTGTGGGCTTCACGTAGATCAGCGTCAATACCATGAGACGAGCGTATCGCGGTGCCTCCGACCACTGCTCTAATACAACCGCTCCTGCGGCCGCATGCTGCCGAAGCCGCCGATGTTGGCCAGAGTGAACGTAAAGCGGAACAGGTTTTCGCTGCGCACATTGGCAACCGTGTAGCTGCGGTATTCCATGGTCACACCGCAGCAATCCCAGTTGTATGTGGTCTGTGCGGTGACGAACTGCAACGCCCCGCCCTCGGCGTCAAAACCGACGCTGCCGGCCGCACTAAAGCCGCGCTTAACCGGGCGCCCGTAACCCAGGGCCGCCCGGAATTGGTTGAAGCGGGCAGGCTGGGCCGGACCGGAGGAAGAAGTCGCAGCCTCTACCGGAATCTGCAAGATGGCATCGCCACCGCCAACGGTTATTTGGCCGAAGTGGTAGTTCGCCAGCAGAGAGCTGGCGTTGACGCGCTTGTTTTGGAAGTCGTAATCCAGATCCCACTCCGCGTCGGTGCGCGAGGTGGTTTCAAACCGCAACCGCGAAACCAGCGGAGAAAGATGCCGCGGCTGCGTGAGAAACGCAATCCCGGTAAGGTCGGCAGTCGTGGTGAGCACGTTGCGCTGGCCCGCGATCAGCGCCCCGCCAAATGTGGGATCGAGAAAGTATTTCTGGACCAGTTCCCAGGTCACGACCTCGCGCACTTGCGGCCCGGCCTGGCACGGGTTGTTGGCCAGCATTCTGGCCGTGGGGTGTTGCCAGGGGATGATCGATTCCGGCGCAGGGCCGCCTACCGTGAGCCCCTTCATGATGACATCGCAGTCGTCCGGCTTCTCCGAAGTGCGTTTGGCGTAGAGGCGCGTCACCAGGCCATACTCGACCTCGTGAGTATCGGTTAGGATGTCGCGCTCGTCGAATTTCAGAATGTTCGCGAAGTTGTTTACCCCGGTCACAAAACGGTAAGTCGCGCGCGGCTCGATAACGTGCTTCCACTTTCGCCCCAGGAATTCTTTATCGAAAACCCGCTCCAGTGCGGGTGGCCGCAGTTCCACGATCGTCTCCAGGGCCTGGCGGGTGACTGGGTCGCTGATTGCCTGTCCGGGATTCTCTACGGTTTCTCCCACCAACCGTTCTGTGTAATAGGTTTCATGCAACGTCAGCGCGGGCCGCAAAGACCATCCGCGGAACAAGAACGGCAGAGAAATCTCCGGGTGCAGGTCGAATCGCCCAAGAAGATTCCCCGTGCGAAACGCAGGGATGCAAGCCGGGCAGGTACCCTGCTGGGGCTCGCTGCGCGACAAACCGGCCAACGATGCGTCGTATGACCAATAAAGGGGCGTGCGCCACAACTGCCGGTCCACGCTGGAGGAATCAAAGCTGGGCGCGTGGGAAATCGTGATCACTTGCCCCGGAGTCGTGCTCAGAAAATTCTGGTAGCGCTCCACAAATCCATTAAGGGTAAAACCGTCCGAGGACTTCGATAGAAAAGCCTGCGATTTTACTTCCGAATACACCGCCTGGCTGAAAACCTCGTTAAAGGCCAGCCGGAAGAGAAACGAACTCAGGTAATCGATGTTGGCCACGGCGCGGAAACCGCCGATGGTTCCAGCCGAATTCAAACGCACATTCTCTCCGCCTTCTTTGAGCGGAGGCGTGCCGATACCCCGGTCAATCACTCCGAAATAGTTCAGGTCCACGTAGGAATTTTCCGTGGGCTGGGCCCGAAACTGACCCCGCTGCGCCCAGCCCCGCAAGGAAAAGTACTCGGCGCCCAGGGTCGCATCCATCATTCGGTTGATAGCCCAGTAGTAGGCGTCGCCCAGGACGTTGCCCTTGACCGAAGAGCGGGCCACCGAAGGCATCAGAAACCCGGACTGCCGTGATTCCTTCTCGACGGGATGAGTCGCAAACGGAAAATAGAGAACGGGAACCCCATGTAGCAGAAAATTGCTGTGGTAGATCTTGGCATTGCCGCCCACGTCCACCATCACCTTGCGCGCGTCGAATTGCCACTTGGGATGCGGCAACTCGCAAGTCGTGATGGTACCGTCATAGACCAGGTAGTGATCGGGACTGGTTTTCTCGACAACCCTACCGGTGAACGCGAAGGGGGCGGTCGAGGTCAAGATCGCCCGGTTGCCGCGAAAGCGCAACCCGGTCGTCCCGGTTACATCGTAGAAGCGTCCTGATTCCAGAGCGAAATTGTAGGTGCCGTGCGACGCGCGAATGTGGTCGTCATTGGGACCACCATCGAGCGCGAAATGTCCGGTCGCGGTCACCTCTTTCGTATCTGAGTTGAAGGTCGCTTCATCAGCTCGCAGCACATAATTCTGGTAATAGATTTCGACCGCCCCGTGCAGTTTGTAGACGGACCCTTCTTCTTCCTGCTGAATGGCGCAAATGGTTTGGACGTCCCCGCTTTGCTTCTGCGCCGCGGCCGCCAGGGCGCAAGGCGTCGCCTGCTCGGTCGCTGACTTTTCTGCCGCGCCGGCGCGCAGTGTTACAGCCGCGTTCTCAGGCGGCAACTGGCTGGTAACTAACGGCGGCACGAGAAGAAGGTGACAAAGCCCCGCCGCCGTGATAAGGAATCTGTTGCGAAGAGTCATCGGAACAAGATCTACCAGGAGCAGTCGTGTGAACTTAGCACGGCTGAGCCCCGGGAGGCAAAGCCACCCGAAGTTTTGGATTCCGAGGACGTCTTCAGGGTTATCCAAACATGGTTATCCAACACGGTTATCCGGCCGGTTTATCCGATGTGTTTATCCGGCCGGCCATGAGTTCTGGCAATCTCGTAAGACTGTGATTCATGCCTTGTCCGCTTTGTGGTGACATCTGCCGCTGCTCTTCCGACGCGCATTCCGCCGCTTTGCCGCGCTGGCTGACCGATGCCCCGCTGCCAACCGCTGCCACGCCGCCCGTCACCCTGGAGACGCCAGCGGCGGAGGCACCGAACCATCATCCGGTGGAAGGCTCAGTCTCTAAGAGCGACGACAGCTTTAACGGTGACGACAGCAACACGCCTGCCCCTGAAGATTCCAACCTCTGGCGTCAGGAGGTTGCCGCCCGGCTGAATCGTTATCAGGCCCGGCGCAAGCCGCGCCCGCCCCGCTACCCGTCGCTGCGGCTGCGTTTCGACCAGGAGGATCCCGCTCGCGCCGCAAGTGGCAGTGCTGCCTTCCAGCAGAGAATCGCCACAACTTCGAACCAGGCACTGGCCTTGGATGGATTCGACATCGCCGCTCATGCTGTCGAAACTCCAGCATCCACCACAGCCGCGCCTGAAACCCAAGCCGCAGAGAAGACGGCAAGCCCTTTCCAAACCGCCGAATCGCATCAGCCCACGGCCACAACTCCGGCCATGGCCCCAGTCACTGCAAAGATCATCGAATTCCCACGCTCCTGGACTCCTCCTCCGCCTCCGCTCGACGAATTAGCCGAGCCAGTCCTGGATCGTGACCGTCCTCGTATCCTCGAAGCGCCGGAAATTGTCCCGCCCCCTCCAGCTCTGGGCGGGATCACCATCGAGCCCGCCCCGCAGCCGGATATGGAGAAGCGCCCAGGCATCGATATCCCGCTGCAGAGCGCACCCCTGGGTCGACGCATTTTAGCCGCCGTCATCGACGGCGTCATGATCGCGGCCGCCTGCGCTCTGTTCGTGTACATTTTCTGGAGAATGACGCCGACCGCGATCCGTCCGCCGCAATTCCAGATGATCGCGGCCGCTGCCGCTCTTTCTGCTATATTCTGGGCCGCCTACCAATATCTGCTCGTGGTTTACTCGGGCACCACTCCCGGATTGCGCCTGGCGCGCCTCGAATTAGCCCGCTTCGACGGAAGTCGCGCCCCCCGCCGTCTCCGCCGCTGGCGCGTCCTCGCTTCATACCTCTCGGCCGTCTCCCTCGGCATGGGATACGCCTGGGTCTTCCTCGACGAAGACGCTCTCTGCTGGCACGACCGCATCACGCATACCTACCTCGCACCCCGCATCAAAGGTCAAAGAGCGTGAGCCAACCCTTAAGGCTACGTCCAGCTGAGTCCCGCACCCTCGGCCTTCCCTATGCTATCTTCAATAGGTTTACCCCAGTAAGCAGTCCCTGCATTCTTTGAAGCATGGCTACGTCCGCAGGTTCCAAACCGGCCATAAGGGTCTTCGTCGCCACCACGGTGATGTTGAGCTTTATCTCCTTCTGGCGGGCTTCCGCCATCGTTCTCTCCGACCTCGCATCCTCCGCTTATTACGCCGGCGGCGACGCCGAAAAGGTCATCGGCAAGAGCGCTCCGTGGTTCATTCTCGCGGTCATGCTGTTCAGTTATGCCGTACGGGCGCTCTATATCGAATCCAGCAGCATGTTCGTCCGCGGCGGCGTCTACCGCGTGGTCAAAGAAGCCATGGGCGGAGGCCTCGCCAAATTCTCCGTGTCGGCCCTGCTCTTCGACTACGTCCTGACCGGCCCCATCAGCGCCGTCTCCGCGGGCCAGTACCTGGCGGGCTTCATCAAAGACATGGGCGTGTACATGCACCGCCCACTCCACTTTTCCGACGACCACTTCGCCGCGGGCCTGGCCGTCATCGTCGTGCTCTATTTCTGGTGGAAGAATACTCAGGGCATGCACGAGTCCAGCCAGAAGGCCCTGCAGATCATGGCGATCACCACGGTCATGGTGGTAATTCTTCTCATCTGGTGCACCATTACGGTTTTACGCGCGCCCGTCCAGTTGCCCCCCAACCCGCTGCACCCGGGAGTAATCCCCCTCAATAGGGAATCGCTGGGTTGGCTCAACCGCACCTGGCTCAGTCACATCACCTGGATCATCCTCTTCGTCGGCTTCGGACACTCCGTCCTCGCCATGAGCGGCGAAGAAACTCTCGCCCAGGTCAACCGCGAGATCGAACATCCCAAGCTGAAGAACCTGGAAAAGACCGGGCTGGTGATCTTCATCTACAGCCTGCTGTTCACGTCGCTGGTCTCGTTCTTCGCTGTGATGATCATTCCCGACAAGGTTCGCCCCGACTATTTTGCCAACTTAATCGGCGGCATCGCCATGTACTTGGTCGGACCGACCAGCCTCAAGTTGCTCTTTCACGGCTTCGTGGTGCTGGTGGGCGTGCTCATCCTGGCAGGCGCGCAGAATACTTCCATCGTGGGCGCGAACGGCGTCCTGAATCGGGTGGCGGAAGACGGCGTGCTCACCAGTTGGTTCCAGAAGCCGCACAACCGCTACGGAACCAGTTTCCGCATCATCAACCTGATCGTCGGCCTGCAGTTGCTCACCATCATCCTGAGCCGCGGCAACGTCTACATGCTGGCCGCGCTCTACGCTTTCGGCGTGATCTGGAGCTTTGCCATGAAGTCCGTCGCGGTGCTCGTGCTGCGCTTCACCGAGCCGGGCAACCGCGCATGGAAAGTTCCCGGCAACGTCCACATCGGCAAAACCGAAATTCCGGTGGGATTGATTCTCATCTCCGCCGTGCTGCTGATCACCGCCATCGTCAACCTCTTTACCAAGTATGAAGCCACGATCGCCGGAGTGATTTTCAGCGTCGTGTTTTTCACCATCTTCACGGTCTCCGAACACCACGTCACCAAAGAGCGCCACGGCAAGCCGGAACAGCTCGATCAGTTCCGCGTCTACGGCAACCAGGAACTGGGCAGCGGCGCCATGGGCGTGCGCCCGGGAAACGTTCTGGTTGCAGTGCGCGATCCTCGCAATCTTTATTACCTGCGCCAGGTGCTGGCCCACACCAACACGGTCGGGCAGGATGTGGTCGTGATGAGCGCGCGCCTCTACCATCGCGAGCCCAGCTTCGGCGGCAGTTCTGTTATGGAAGCCAGCCAGGTCTTCGACCACTACGAGCAGGAACTCTTCACCGCCGCGGTGGCCGTCGCCGAAAAAGAAGGGAAGCCGATCTCCCTGCTGGTGGTGCCCGCAACCGATGTGTTCGATGCCATCATGGTGACCGCGCAGCGCCTCGATTCCGCCCGCGTGATCTGCGGCCTCTCCAACAAACTCACCGCCGACGAGCAAGCCAAGTACACCGGCGACGCTTGGGAGCGCATGCCCGAACCCCGTCCCCGCCTGTGCCTGGAGGTCTACGCTCCCGACGGCACGGTTCGCGAGTACGTCATCGGCCCCCACACCCCACGCATGCGCCCACAGGATGTCGAACTCATGCACAAGCTCTGGCTCGACATAACCACTGATCCAAAATTCGCCGGAGCCCACCACTACCACATCGTCGCCCTCGCACTCGAAGAATTGCAGCGCGAGCTGAGCACCGAACAGCGCGCCCAGCTTCTGCAAAAACTCCAGGAAGAGATGCACCGCTCAGGCGACGTCTCAGGTTCGTCAAATTAACAGTAGGGATCTATCTCGGTTGTCGAGTATCCGGATTGTCATCCCAAGCGAAGCGAGGGATCTTGGTGTTTGCTTGAGGCGGCAATAGGATGAAGGCAGGCAAAAACCAAGACCCCTAGCTTCCCTCGGGATGACAATTGAATTACCTTCCCAACAACCCCTCCAGCGACTCCCTCAGTTCCCCACAACGAAACAAATACCCGCTAGAGATCAGCTTCTCAGCTTCCACCCTCTGGCTGCCCAGCAGCAGTTCCTCACCCATCTCACCAAACACCGCCTTTGCCACAAACGCGGGCATGGGAAATATCGCCGGACGCGACAACACGCTGGCCAAAGTAGCGGCAAACTCCGCGTTCCGCACCGGTTTCGGAGCGACCATGTTCACCGCTTCCTGCATCAGCTCATTCTTCAAAATGTGAAGGATCGCGCCCACCATGTCCTGCACATCAATCCAGCTCATCCACTGCCGCCCGTCTCCAGTGCGGCCCCCCAGTCCCAGCTTGAACGGCAGCAACATCGCTCCCAATGCGCCGCCCTTGGGGCTGAGCACGATTCCGGTCCGCAGGTGCGCCGTCCGTATGCCAGATTGCACCGCGGGCGCAGCCGCTTCCTCCCACTCCCGGCAAACCTCCGCCAGAAATCCCGCACCCGGCGCGCTTCCCTCCTGCAAAGTTTCATCACCGCGGTTGCCGTAATAACCGATCGCCGACCCGCAAATAAGAACCTTCGGCTTGTCCTCCGCCCGCGCCAGAGCCGAAGCCAGATGTAACGTCCCGGCCACGCGGCTATTTCGAATCTTCGCCTTCTTGACGGCAGTCCATCGACCAAAGATGCTCTCGCCCGCCAGATGAATCACGGCGTCGAATCCGGACACGTCTTCAGGCGCGATCGGCTTTTCCGGATCCCATGCGATCTGCCCGCCGCCCGCAGCCCCACCCCGCACCAGCCGCACCACCGACCATCCACTAGTTCGTAGAGAAGGAAGAAGCGCAACCCCAATCGGCCCCGACACCCCGCTAACCAGAATTCGAGAATTCATGACTTGCCGACTGCAACTCTACCAGTTCGCGGAGCGGCTGAACAAACTGCAAACCGTTTTGAAATCGTTGAAGCGAACAAAACACGAGACAATTCCTCAGATCACGAAAGAAAAAAGCTGATAGCTTTCCGATACGCAAGGGCGAATTGTTCCAGCTCGACAACATCGACCCTTCGTTCTCCGGATTCGCATTTTGAAATGTAGGACTGTGGTCGCGACAATCGTCGGGCTACCTCAACCTGGGTGAGCCCGGATTCTTCCCTGGCCCTTTTGAGGCGCGTGAGAAAAAGTGCATAGCGGTGGCATACTTCGTCTGAACCGATTACTCTAGCGACGATCCGGGCGGCGGATGCTAAACTTCGTTCTGAAACTGCCGATCAATGAACAAGGTCACATTCTTCACCGTTGGCGAGACCTATACGAATGACCAGATTCGCTTCTCGCTGGATTTGGAGAACCTCGGCGGGATTCGCCCATCGCTGGACTCAGATCGCACAGTCAGACACATAGCGATAATGACTGCCGCCGAAGACTCAGGAAAACTTCAGATAGAGAATGGACAAACGACAACAAAGCCACGTGCTCTTGCGGCTGGGGCGGCACGGCCGGAGATTGCATCGCCGAACAAGCTTGAAAGGGAGGGCCCAGTGTAACGTTCGATCAGACCTGGATGGTTTGCTATCGTAATGAAGGCACGGTTACCACGGTGCTCTATCTGACTGCACTCCTCATGCGGGCCCCTAAATCGGCAAAGGCAGGACCGTCGAGCAATGGCCGCGGCTGTCGTTTCCGCGTCCGGCGGATAGGTGTAGATTTCAGCAGCTTTCGCGGGCATTGCGATAAAACCTCAGGCGACAAAGCTTATCACGTGCTGATGACGAACACCGGTGAACATAAACCCCAGCGAAGCCTTAAGCATCGCTTCGTAGACTTGCGGAAGGCAAACCTCCGTTTTCCTTCGTGTACCTTCATGTCCTTAGTGGTTCATCTGTTTTGTTTCCGGCGGACTGACCCCCGACCCGATACTACAAGTGTGGTATTACTTGACCACGACCAATCGTGCCGTAAGTGCAGTCCACGGGACTTTCTCCAATTGTTCGCCCTCTAACCCTCGGGACTTCTCTCTGGCAGAAGCGTCCTGAGGCGCTCGCGGACCCGTACCTTATAAAGTACAACTCGCGCCTGTCAAGTCTACTTTAGTAGACATCCGACGTCCTCGAAAGTGGACATTTCTTCCACAGGCTAACCCATTGATTCCATTGTTCCCCCCAAAAGTCCGCACGAAGAATCAACAACTTACAGAAAAACTTTTCTGCAAAGTGAAATGTTCCGGTTGGAACATTACGGTGATATGTTCCCACTGGAACACTCGCCACCTCACCAGCCAGCACGCGCCAAGCCTGCATCCCGACACCCCTCGTTCCGGCCTGGCTCTCTCCGCGGGATATAATCCTACATGGCGAGCTTGCGCCAACAGATCGCGACCACCGCTCTCACCCTCACCAAGTTCCGCGAGCTGATGAAGCGGATCGAGGAAAATCGTCCGCAGGACGACCTGTCCATCGTCAAGAAAGCCTACGACTACTCCCTGAAAAACCATGAAGGCCAGAGCCGCGCGTCGGGCGAGCCTTACCTGGTGCATCCCCTCGAAGTAGCATTAGTGCTTGCAGAAATGAAGATGGACCCGGCCGCCATCGCCGCCGGCCTGCTGCACGACTCGGTCGAAGACACCTCGGTCACCATCGTCGACATCCGCAAGGAATTTGGCGAGCAGGTCGCGCATATCGTCGAGGGCGTCACCAAGATCAGCAAGATAGATTTCGCCACGCGCGAGGAAGCGCAGGCAGAAAACCTGCGCAAGATGATGCTCGCGATGGTCGACGACATCCGCGTCGTGCTCATCAAGCTGGCCGACCGCCTGCACAACATGCGCACGCTCGAACACCTGCAGCCCGATCGCCAGCACAAGATCGCCGAGGAGACGCTCGAGATCTACGCGCCCATCGCCCACCGCCTGGGCATGGGAAAGATTCGCGGCGAGCTTGAGGACCTGGGCTTCCGCTTCCTCGATCCCGCAGGCTACGAGCAGGTGGAAAAAGCAGTCAACGCGCGCCGCAAACCGGGCGAGGCTTTTCTCGCGAAGATGCAGGGGATCATCAACGACAAGCTGAAAGAGGCGGGCATCCAGGCCAAGGTGGAGAGCCGCATCAAGCGCCTGTTCTCGATCCACAAGAAGCTGCAGCGCCAGCGCATCGCCGTCGATCAGGTCTACGACCTGTTTGCCATGCGCATCATCACGCGCTCGTTGCAGGATTGCTACGCAGTGCTCGGCATCATTCACAACATCTGGCGGCCGGTGCCGGGGCGCATTAAAGATTTCATCGCCATGCCCCGGCCAAATTTTTATCAGTCGCTGCACACGTCCGTGATTACGGAGGACGGAACACCTTTTGAAATCCAGATTCGCACCGAAGAGATGCACAAGATGGCGGAGGAAGGCATCGCAGCGCATTGGAAATATAAAGACGGTCCGGTGTCGGCGCAGGACGAGCAGCGGCTGGCCTGGCTGCGGCAGGTGGTGGAGTGGCAGCGCGACGTCAGCGATCCCAATGAATTTCTGACGGCTCTGAAGGTCGATCTCTATCCCGAAGAGGTTTACACCTTCACTCCCAAAGGAAAAGTCGTGGTGCTGCCGCGCGATGCTACGCCGATCGATTTCGCCTACACCATTCACACGGAGGTCGGTCACACCTGCGTCGGGGCCAAGGTCAACGGGCGCATGGTACCGCTGCGTCACAAGCTACATTCGGGAGACATCGTCGAGATCATCACCCAGGCTGGGCACAAGCCGAGCCGCGACTGGCTTGGGCTGGTCAAGTCCTCGCGCTCGCGCAACAAGATCAAGCACTGGCTCAACGTGCATCAGCGCGAGCGCGCCATTGAAATTGGGCGGAAGGTGATCGAGAAAGAAGCGCGCAAGTACCGCATCGCTCTGAAGGAAATTAAAGACAGCGAGTTGTTGAAGGTTGCCAATGGTTACGGACTGGGCAAGGTTGACGACCTCATGTCGGGCATCGGGTACGGAAAATATTCGGCGCGGCAGGTTTTGGCGCGGCTGTTGCCGGCGGGCGCGACACCTTCGATGGCGGGCGATATTGAGGCCGAGGGATTGAGTTCACAGCCGGGCGCGATTGCCAGCGTGGTGCGGCGCGTGTTTGGCGATCACAACGCCATCATGGTCAAGGGCCAGGGAGACATGCTGGTCTACCGGGCGCGCTGCTGCAATCCCATCCGGGGCGAGAGCATTGTCGGCTACATCACGCGCGGCAAGGGAGTGGCGGTGCACGCGGTGAACTGTCCTAACGTGACCAACCTGATGTATGAACTGGAACGGCGCATCGACGTGGAGTGGGCGCGGGACGAGAGCACGCCTACGGCTTATCCGGTCAAGCTGACGGTTTATTGCGACGATCGTTTTGGTATGCTTAAAAGCATTACCAGCGTCATTGGAGATGCTCAGAGTAATATAAGAAATATTGGAGCGCGTACCGAGAATAGTCAGGCCAGCGTGGAGATTGTTCTCGACATTGCCGACCTTAAACATCTTGAGCTGATTATGGCTGGGTTGCGGAAGATTCCTGGGGTGCATGAGGTGCAGAGGCTGCAGAAAATCTAAACTGAACGCCCAGACAAGCAGAAGCAGCTTGTGTGGGCGCACCCGGGGCCAATGGTCCAGCCCGAAGCTTCGTCACGCAGAGCAGAAAAGCCCCACCCATTTGAAAATCGTGAATGTGCAGACCCCTGGCTGGGCCACTCCCGGTAAGTTCCGGCGTCGCCTAGCGTGCCGCAATCAGCTAGTGCCCACCCTCCGGTGCGATGACCCCGAACAACCCGTCGCCATAGAGTTGCACTGGGCATGTCCCCGAGCCTGGAGGACAAGGACCCGCGCTGAAGAAAAGCTGGTTTGTGGCTCCGTTCCCAGCCATGCCGCTACCGAAACCGAGGTCCCACAGCCCTGGAACCGAAAACGGCGCGCCATTACTGAGCAGCAGAGTTCCGACCAGGTGTCCGGTATCCTGGTTGAAAGCGTGAATCAGCCCGTCGTCCACGTTGCCAACCAGCAGTTTGTTGCTAAGCACGCCGAAGTTGTGCGGCGCGCGAACGATGCCAAAGGGGGAGGCGAGAATCGGCGAAGGTGAAAAGTCGGCAAACAGTCGGCGGCACCTCGGCCGCGTGGGGTTGGTTGGCAAGACGCAGACATCCAGGATGCCGGCCGAGCTCACCAGGCTGAAATAGGTCACGTACAACTTGTTCCCATCAGTGTCAATGCCATACGGTGCGAAGTTTGCAGGAGGGTTCGAATCGGCCGCAAAGGAGCCCACGTAGTTGAAGTTCCCGTCAAAAACATCAACCTCGCCGCCCGGCACCGTGTTGGTCGCGTAGAGGTGAGGGTCATTAGCCGGACCCGCAATCGCCAGCCCGCTGTACGATGCCCCCAAAGCGCTGCGGTTGGAAACCACGACCCCCTGAGTCGGGTTTGCCGAGTTCCAACCCACAATCAGCCCGTCGAGCGTGTCAAAGATAAACGCAGCGGGTGTGCCCGTGCCCGGGATGATGAATGCCGAAGTATAGGGGTTTGCCACCACGCCGGTAGGCCCAAAGAAATTGAACATCCCATTGTTCGGTTCAAACAGAAGCCCTTCTCCAGGATAAGGGCACGGAACTGTGACCGTCCCGCTTACCACACAAGGAATCTGGACGACTAACGGAGTGATCGAGCCGTCGCTCGAATAGAGGGTGCTGCTACTGCTGTTTTGGTCCGCCACCCACCAGGGACTATTCGGAAACGATGCAAGACCCCAGCCGTTGACGAGGTTTGGATCGATGTTCACGGGGGTGAAAGCGTTGTCGTTGGAGACTAGATTGGAGACCGCGTACTGTGCCGAAGCAGGTCGCGCAGAGAGTATCAGCAAGCACGTGGCAACCAGAGTCGAGAAAACCATTACCCTGAGAAAGAGCCGTTTCATAGAGCCTCCTTTTCAATGTAGATTCCGCTGACGGGGTGTTATTTATTTGGAATTTCCTTTTGGCCGCAAGAACGGCACCATAGTACACCCGTCTCGCTTTTCGCGACACTGTGACAACGATTTTTATCGGGAGCACTCCGACGCTTCCGACCACTGCTTTTAGCCGTGCTGGGCCGGATCGCGCTGCTACCGATACCAACGGGATAGGTGGATCGTGGTCTAGTCAGCAACGGAATCCGTCTATAACCTGGTTGTGGTTAAGGAGAAGTGTTGCAAAAGTAGGCCACAATGGAGGCAATTGCGGGCTGTGCTTAAGCTGACTTTTGTTGATCGCTCCGGTCAATCCCTAGACTGCGTGGCCTGAACTTGACCACTGACCACTGGCCACTGCCTTATCATTTCGCAACAGCCTCTCCCTGCAGATGTTCCTCCAGTCGGTCGGCAAGCCAGGATGCCAATTGTTCTTTGACCTGGCCGGGAACCTGAACGAATTGCATTCCCGCCGATCCCGCAGCGTCACGCCAGCAGACTTCCGCGTTGATTTTGGCGGCAGCCTCGGCATGCGGCAGCATCAGCCGCACTGTGATCCTGTCTCCTACCTGCAGCCCAGGCGAGTTCTTTAGAGCCATGCCAACTTCGCTGATATTGACCGAGGTAGCCATAAACTCAGGCTTGGAGCCAATGGAGACATAGACGGGAATCTGCACTGGGCAACGAAAGGATCGCCTTCGTTCGTGCACCATGAGAGGATAAGAAACTTTGAGTGTGCGCATCAGCACGGCGGGGGACAAAGGCAGGTGGCCCACTCAAGCCGAGTTTGGCTTGAGTGGGGATGTTCAGATGTCACAGACTTAGTCTCGCGAAAGAGCTAGAGTGTCCTCATGCCATGGGGACTCACGCGATTTCAGCACAGCGGGCAGAGTCATTTCGTCACTTTCTGCTGTTACCATCGCCGCCGTTTACTTACCAACGACGAAAGCCGGCGAATATTCGAGGCAGCTTTGGAGCGGGTCCGGGGCAGTTTTAGGCTTCAGGTTTACGGGTATGTGGTCATGCCGGAGCATGTGCATCTGCTGCTCAGCGAACCGCAGCGGGATATTGACAGCAGTGGAAGTGCCCCACTCAAGCCAAAAGACGGCTTGAATGGGCCACCGGTCCCGCGCGTGCTGGCCGACGCGTTGAAGTCGTTGAAGCAGGGTGTGTCGCGGCGTTTGATTGGCGACGCGGAGCATTTCTGGCAAAAGAGGTACTACGATTGCAATATTCGAGATTATCCGCAGTTTGTGGAAAAGCTGCGTTACATTCACCGCAATCCGGTGAAGGCGGGATTATGCGAACGTCCGGAAGATTGGGAGTGGAGCAGTTTTCGCCACTACGCAACTGGCTGTGCGGGACGGGTCGAAATCGAGTCGGAATGGACAGCGCGAAAACGCGAACGAGCGGCGGGGAAAATGTGTCCGGCGGTAGAGTTGCCCCACTCAAGCCAAAAGACGGCTTGAGTGGGCCACCGGCCACCTTTCCCAGCGCTGAAGCGCTGGGCTATTATCGGCTGCCCCTCCGGGGCATGAATCCCGCGGTCTGGCGCGGCGCTGGAGCGCCGCTCTTCAACGGTGGGGCTGACCTGCTGGAAACTCCCTGTCGGGCCTCAGGTGCCGCTGGCGGAAAGGGATCCTTCGACTGCGGGGCTGATTCTCTTCGAGAATCAGCCCCTTCGCTCAGGATGACAGGAGCGTCAGGATGAGAGGGGCGCTTGGGCTCTCGCGCTCAGAATTTGAATTGAATGTCTAGCTGCATGCGGCGCGGGGGTTGGGCGGCGGCTGGGTGTCCGAACAGGGGAGAAGAGATGGTTCCGATGTAGGTTACGTAGTTGGGGTGGTTTAGGACGTTGAAGGAATTTAGCGCGACGGAGATGATCCTGGATTCTTTCTTCTTTTTCGAGAGCGGGAAGTCGTGGGCCAGGTTCAGATCGAGGCCGATGGTGCCGGGGCCGGGGAGGGTGTTGCGTGCTATGCCTGGAGGGCGGTCGTTGATGATGCCGTCGTGATTGTCGTCGGCGCCGGTGATGATATTGACGGGCTTGCCCGAGTAGAGCGAGAGGCCGGCGCCAAAGGTGAAGAAGCGGGTGGGCTGGCTGGAGGCGAGCAGGTCGAACTTGTGGAGGCGGTCATTATCGGAGCGTCCCCAGTCGGCGGAGGGATTGTAGCTGTTGGCGGGGAAATAAGTGATGCCGCTAGTGTTGTTGTAGGTGTGGCTTAGCGTGTATTGAACTTGTCCCGCGAAATATTTGCCTGGCTTGCCGCGGAAGGTAAGTTCGAGGGCGTTGCCTTTTAGGTGGCCCTCGGATTGAATCTGGCGGTCTTGCCCTAGAGCTGGGTTGGGATAGAGGTAATTTCCGCCCAAGAGCACGGGCGCGTTGGCGTCGATAGAGCGGAAAGAATCCATGCCGCGATTGCCGATGTAGACGGCGCTGGCTGTGCTCTTGGCCGTGACCTGCCGCTCGACTCCGATACTGAACTGCAGGGTGTAGGGGATGCGGGAATGAGGGTCGAGCGTGACCACGCTGGTGGGGACCTGGGCCAGCACCGCGGGATTGATAGGGTAGGAGACCAGAGGCTGATCAACAATGAAGCGCCGCAGGTTGACGCCGTTGAAGTGGAGCAGATCGCCGATCGGAGTTGGCCCACTGCGATCGTAGAAGACTCCGGCGCCACCGCGAATGACAGTCTTGCTATTGGCCTTAGGGGCATAGGCGAAGCCCAAGCGCGGCGCGAAATTATCTGGATCGTCGTGGAAGTAATTCTGCCAGTAATAGCGGAGGCCGAGGTAGAGGGAAAAATTCGGCTTCAGGCGGATGTTGTCCTCGACGAATACACCGATAACTTTTTCCAGAAAGACTACGTGGCCCTGGCCGGTTTGTATCAGGTAAGTGGTGGGAATGGCCGCGCTGAAATCGGCGCTGCTGGCGAAGGTGTAGGTGCCGGCGCGGTTGGTGAAATCGTCGAGGCCGCGGCGGCTGATGTCGGGGATGTCGATGCCGAAGCTGAGCTGGTGCCTGCTGCTGGCGTAGGTGGCGAAGTCGGTTCCGTCGAAGTGATATTCGGTGCGCCGGGAATCGGCTTGGGCGCCGCCGGCGGTGAAGAGTCCGGAGACCGCGAGTTGAGGATCCGCGCTAATGCTGGTAGTGGAATTGTCATAGTGGCCGAGCAGAAACCTCAACTGGTTCAGCCAGTGGGGAGAGAACTGGTGGAGAAGGCTGACGTTCACTTCGTGCTCGAGAAAGTGGTTATCAGTGCCAGCGCTGGGAAGAGTGGTGCCGGTGACGTTCTGATTTTCGATGGAGCGATGTTCGTAGGAGTAGCCGATCCAGAACTGGTCACCGTTGGAGAAGTCGTGGAAGATGCGTCCTGAGCCGAAGAAGTGATGGGTTGGGTTGGGAACGGTTTGCGGGGCAGCGGCGAAGCCCAGCGATTCAGCGGCGGCGATGGCTGCGCTGTCGACTACGCCTTGCTGGTCGTTGAGGTCTTCGTCGAGCGCAAGCAGGAAACTGGTGCGCTTGCTGTGGCCGATGGGTCCGGTGATGGAGCCTTCGTAGTACTGGCGGCGTTCGGGGGGCTTGACGGTGGCAAAGGCATTGCTGGCGTCGAAAACGGAGTCGCGAAACATGAAATTGAGCGAGCCGTGATAAGCGGGCGATCCGCTTTTGGTGATGATTTCCAGGCGAGCGCGGCCGGGGCGCGTGAAGCGCGCCGAATAAGGGTTGTTGTTGATCTTTACTTCCTGGATGGCGGAGGGAGTTACGCCAGGTCCGTTGGCCTCGATGCCGTTGACGACGAGCGTGACGCCGTTGGTTCCGGTGGCGTTGTCGTCGAGGAAACGGGACATGGTGGTGATGTAGTCCTGATCGAAGACGGGGACGCGGTCGAGCGCGTTGCGGTCGATGGTGTTGGCGTTCTGGTTTTCGGCAGTCTCAGTGCTCAGGCGGGGCGCCGAATCTCCGGTGGCGACGGTGACGGTTTCGTTGGGAACCGCAATCTGCAGGGTGAAGTGGATGGGGGTTTGACGTTTGGGGTTTACGGTGGTGGCGAGGCGGGCGTCGCGGAAACCTTCGGCGTGAAAGTCGAGAATGTAGTTGCCGGGTGCGATGTTGTCGAAGCGAAAAGAGCCGGAGCTGTCCGTAACTGCTTGAGCGAGCGGTTTGCCGCCGGAGTCGAGCAGCGACACCTGCGCTTTTGCGATTGCGGCCCCCGAGGGGTCGAGGAGGGTTCCGGTAATGGCGCGAGCGGAGGGAGACTGCTCTTCGGCGGGGCTCGCTGCCCGGAGGCTGGCGGGCCCGCCGAGACCCTGGGCAAGGAGTAAGACTGGGGACGAAAGGAGCACAATCGCCACCAGCATCCACACGAATTGAGATCCCACTTGAAGCGGCTTCGAGAAAGTGGTTGCCACCGAGGGTTCTTCCTATCGATCACGCAGAAATACAATCAATATCTCACGGTGAACCTAAACCCTGCATTAACGCACCGGACCCCGCAGAGCGAGGCCGTGGTAGATTTGATTTGCTGCGTGCACCTGCGTTAAGCGGCGGCGGAGATTCCAATGCGCGAAGTTGTTTCTACCAAAGACGCTCCTCAGGCGATTGGGCCGTATTCGCAGGCCATCAAGGCTAACGGATTTGTGTTCACTTCGGGGCAGATCGCTCTCGATCCGGCTACGCAGCAAGTTGTTGCCGGCGACGTGGCGGCGCAGACGGAGCGCGTGCTGCGCAATCTGTCGGAGATTCTGGAAGCGGCGGGCAGCGGGCTGGGGAAGGTGGTGCGATCGACGGTTTTTCTTAAGAACATGAACGACTTCGCCGCTATGAACCAGGTTTATGGGAAGTATTTCAGTTCCGCGCCGCCGGCTCGGTCTACTGTGGAAGTGGCGCGGTTGCCTAAGGATGTGCTGGTGGAGATTGATGTTGTCGCGCTGGTGTAAGCCACAGCCCTTTAACGCGTTGCAAAGCCTTTAACCGCAAAATCCGCTAAGAACTGCCGCGAAGGTCGCGAAGGTCCTGCAGCAAACCTTTAACACAGAGGACACTGGGGAACACAGGGTAAAGCAAACCCATGTGCTCTTACGCTTTGACTACTTTGCCGCTGCGCAGGCAGGACGTGCACACGCGCATGCGTTTGGTGGTCGCGCCCACGCGGGCGTGGACCGGCTTGAGGTTGACGTTCCAGCGCCGCTTGGTGACGTTGTGAGCGTGGCTGATGCGGTTTCCGAATTGCGGTTTTTTGCCGCAGATATCACACTGTTGCGCCATGACTGCTATGGATCCTTTCAGAGGCCTTGGTCGAAACCACTATTCTACCGGATTTGGGCGGTTGGCGACAATTGGTTTGAGCGGTAGCGGCGCAATTTGGCTCCCGCTCGTCTTACAAGAAGCGCGAGATCCCTCGCCCCGCTGGTGAAAACGCGGGTCTTCGGGATGACGCCGAGGGGATAAGACCCCGGGGCAAATCGACATTCAAAACTTGAGCGTCTACAATCCGTTCATGGGCGGGCTTATCCAGCCAACTCGGGTCGACAATGAATCTGATTCCAGCCGGCGGACTATCGTTATCGCGGTGGCGGTGGTGATGGTGATCGCGGTCGTGCTGGCGGTGCTGCTTCGCACGCCGCCTAAGAGCGCGTCGGCGCCGCCGGCTTACGCTGCGAACTTGAAGCTTTCCGATTTGAAGATGAGCGCCGCGGAAAATTTTGTCGGAGCTACCGTCAGCTATGTTGACGGCACTGTCGCCAACTCGGGTGGCAAGACCGTTACGCACGTGGTGGTCGAAGTCAAGTTTAAGGACGACCTGGGACAACTCGCGCAACGGGAGGAGATCCCGCTACAGGCGCTGAAAACCACGGGGCCGTATCCGGAGGCGGTGGATTTCACCGTGTCGCCGCTGGGACCGGGGCAGAGCGCGGCGTTTCGACTTACGTTTGAGAGCATTTCTGCGCAATGGAACCATGCATATCCTGACATCCGGGTTACGGATGTTGCGGTGAAGTAGCAGTGGTCAGTGGTCAGTGATCAGTGGTCAGTCACAACAATGTGAGGATTCTGTTTTGCTGACGACTGATCACTGATCATTGATCATTGATCATTGATCCGTGGCCACTTTGTTCCGTGACGCTGTCTGTGTCTCATCCCGCCTTGTTCCATCGTAGTTCCGGCAAACACCAAGGTCCCTCGCTTCGCTTGAGATGACAACCGGTTCTCGGCAAACATTCTCCGTACCGCGCAACTCGGTACAATGATTTCATGGCCGATGGAAAGCCATTCCGGTTAACGGAGTCGGTGAAAGCTGCGGGTTGAGCGTCCAAGCTGAGTCCGGCGGCGCTGGACACGGTGCTTGGGAAATTAGCCCGGCAACACGACCCGAATGTTCTAGTCGGCTTTGACCACGCCGACGATGCCGGCGTGTATCAAATTGCGCCCGACCAGGCGCTGGTGCAGACTGTTGATTTTTTCACGCCGGTGGTGGACGATCCCTACACATTTGGCCAGATCGCCGCGACCAACGCGTTGAGCGATGTTTACGCCATGGGCGGGAAGCCGCTTACAGCGCTGGCTTTGGTGTGTTTTCCGGAGAAGGCTGATCTCGCCATTCTGGAACGGATTCTCGCGGGCGGCTTGTCAAAGATGATCGAGGCCGGATGTACCGTGATCGGCGGCCATAGCATTCGCGACGAGGAAACCAAGTTTGGGTACTCTGTCACCGGACTCATCGATCCGAAAAAAGTTCTCACCAACGCCGGGGCCAGGGCGGGCGATGCTCTGGTTCTTACCAAGGCGCTGGGCACGGGGGTGATTTCTACCGCGATCAAGAAGGGGAAGACTGAGCCGGCGTGGATTGAGGCTGCGGTTCAGTCGATGACTACGCTGAACAAGCGAGCCGCGGAAACAATTCAGCTAGGAAAATTTGATGTGCATGCTCTGACTGACGTCACAGGCTTCGGACTCATCGGGCATGCTCGCGAGATGGCACTGGCCAGCAATGTCGGGCTGCGATTTTTTTCGAAAGACATCCAAGTTTTGCCTGGGGCCTTGGAGTGTGTTCGCGCGGGCTATGTGCCTGGGGGGCTGGTGGCGAACCGTGAATTCGCCGAATGCGTGGTGGGCTACGAAACGGAAATCAGCGACGAACTCAAGACTCTGCTTTTCGACCCGCAGACTGCGGGCGGGCTAATCATCTCGATCGCTGGGGATGATTGCGAGGCATTCTTGCTTAAGTTGGCCGATGCCGGAGTCGTGGCGCGCCGTATCGGGAGTGTGACTGAATTCCAGAAGCCGCTGATCCGCATCTGCTAGGTTTCCGGAACAAAAAATAAGGGCGGCCTCGCGGCCGCCCTTTCCATAGAATTCCGATTCGCCTTAGGCTCGCGCCGGGCTTTCTCCGCCCTTCACGATTCCCCGACCCGGTTCCGGCTTCAACACTTGTTGCACGCCGTCGTCGGGCTTGGAAGGCGACTTCATCGGAGGCAGTTCCTTACCTTCGACCAGCAGCATTACTTCGGAAGCATCGAGCACTTCGCGCTCCAGGAGAGCCGCTGCAATCTTTTGCAGGGTGTCGCGATTGCCTTCCAGAATGCTCTTTGCGGTTTCGTAGCCCTGGTTCACCAGCTTGCGGACCTCGCCGTCGATCTTGATGGCGGTGTCTTCGCTGTAATCGCGGTGCTGGCTGATCTCGCGGCCCAGGAATATCTGCTCTTCCTTTTTGCCGAAGGTGAGCGGGCCGAGATCGCTCATGCCCCACTCGCAGACCATCTTGCGCGCCATTTCTGTGGCCCGCTCGATGTCGTTTCCTGCACCGGTGCTCATCTGGTTGAGGAACAGTTCCTCGGCCAAACGTCCGCCCATCAGAATTGCGAGGTCAGTCTTCAAGTATTCTCTGGTGTAGTTGTGCCGGTCATCGATGGGCAATTGCATGGTTACGCCGAGAGCCATACCGCGCGGAATAATCGTGACCTTGTGCACCGGGTCCGAGCCCGGCAGCTTGGCCGCGACCAACGCGTGACCTGCTTCGTGGTACGCGGTGACTTTCTTTTCCTCGTCGGAGAGGATCAGCGACTTGCGCTCCACGCCCATCAGGACTTTGTCCTTGGCGACTTCGAAGTCGAACATCAGCACGGCCTTGCGATTCTGCCGAGCCGCGGCTAAGGCAGCTTCGTTCACCATGTTGGCGAGGTCGGCGCCGGAGAATCCCGGAGTACCACGCGCCAGCACCGAGAGATCGACATCTTCCGCTAGAGGAATTTTGCGGGTATGCACGCGCAGGATTTCCTCGCGCCCGCGCACATCCGGTCGGCTTACCACTACGCGTCGGTCGAAGCGTCCGGGCCGCAGCAATGCGGGATCGAGCACATCCGGCCGGTTCGTTGCTGCCATGAGGATGACGCCTTCATTCGATTCGAAGCCGTCCATCTCGACCAGCAACTGATTCAGCGTCTGCTCGCGCTCGTCGTGACCGCCGCCGAGGCCAGCGCCACGATGCCGCCCCACGGCGTCAATTTCGTCGATGAAGATGATGCAGGGCGCGTTCTTCTTGCCCTGCTCGAACAAGTCGCGCACGCGGCTGGCGCCGACGCCTACAAACATCTCGACAAAATCCGAGCCGGAGATCGAGAAGAACGGAACGTTGGCTTCGCCGGCAACAGCCCGCGCCAGGAGGGTCTTGCCGGTTCCCGGAGGTCCAACCAGCAGCACTCCTTTGGGAATCCTGCCACCGAGTTTCTGGAACTTCTGCGCTTCACGCAGGAATTCGATAATCTCGCGCAGCTCTTCCTTGGCCTCTTCCACGCCGGCCACATCTTTGAACGTGACTTTTTTCTGCTGCATGGAAAGCAGCCGTGCCCGGCTCTTGCCGAACGACAACGCTTTGTTGCCGCCGGTCTGCATCTGGCGGATCATGAAGAACCAGAGCGCGCCCAGCAGAATGAGCGGCGCCCATGTCCCCAGCAATTGCAGCGGCCAACTTCCGCTGTTGGCGTCGCGGAACGTCATCAGGACTCCCTTGGTTTGGAGCGCCTTGATCATGTCGGGATAGTTCGCCGGAACCGTGGTATGGAAGGCGGAATTGTCGCTGAACTTTCCGCGCAGTTGCATGCCGTCCACGGTGACTTCATGCACCTTGCCCTGATCGACGTCGGTCATGAACTGGGAGAAGTTGATTTCGGCGTCCTTCTGCCCGTTGCGGCCCTGTTGGATCACGGTCCACAACACAAGGGCAGACACTAGAATCCCCCCCCAGAAAAGTACGGTCTTTACTGTTGAATTCACCTAAAAGCTCCTGAATACCGGGCTCCGGCAACTGCTATGCACGAAACCCGAGGCTCCTACCACCACGTTAGATGCCGGTCGGCCAATTTCGATAGGGGAAAATCCCTAGGAACACTATTCTACCTTTTTCAGAGGAAAAAGGCGCGTTCGACGCGGCATAACTTAAGTCATTTGCGGGACTGGGCTTGCAGACAGGCAGGGGATATTGCGGTTGGTCTGCTCCGCCGCGCCTAGCCCGTAGCCAACGAGGAACGTGTCATCGACGAGGAAGCCGAAATAGTCCGGCTGCAGGGCGACACGGCGGGCCGACTGGCGGTCGAGCAGCGTCACCAATTTCACCGAGGCCGCGCCGCGCGCACGCAAGTCGTTCATCAGGAACTCGCTGGTCACGCCGGAGTGCACCAGACCCTCGACCAGCAGGATGTGCTGGCCGCGAATATCCGGTTCGTGGCTGAAGAATATCTCCGTAATCTCCGCCGCCTGGCTGCCTTGTTGTTTGCTGTATTTCGGCTTGATGAACTGGCAGACCACCGGAACCTCCAACGCGCGGACCAGGTCGGCCATGAAAATGAACGCGTTCTCGAGAACGGCAAGCGCCTGGATGGTTTGTCCGCGGTAGTCGTCGGAGATGTGGCGTGCAAGTTCCTTCACGCGTTTCTGAATCTGCTCGGCGGCAATGACCTGACGAAGTGGCCCGGCTTTCGGTTCGTTCCTCTCGTTCATGTTCATCTCGTTCATGAATTGGCGTACCTCTTAAATTGCGTGCTCAACTGCCCACGGCGTCTCCCTAATGAGTATGGCGTCCTCGCCCGCTTTGGCTTGGAATCTGGCGGGGACCGGAAAGCCGCGCATCCATACGATTTCGTCCCCGCTCACGGCGACCGGCCAAAGCCTGCGCCCGGGCTGGGCGACGTGACGCTCCTGCAGCAACTCTTTGATCTTCTTCGGCGCTTTCGTGTGCGCCGGAAAGAAGCGGTCTCCCGGACGCCAGTTGCGAACGGTCAACTGCTGCGGCAACAGATCGGCGCGAAGAAGTTGCTGCGGATTATACTCCGCAGGCGGCGAGGCGGGAGTGACGAGGAGCGCTTCGATTACCGAGTTCGCTTCAAACACGAGGACACGTCCGGGGACCGCCAGTGGATACTCGTAGTCCGGCACCGGTTCCGGTCGCTGCCGCAGGTCGGGCGTGACGAATACCACGGCCTCCGGCTCGCGGCGAATTTTCCAGCCGAGGGGAAGCGACAACTCTTTGCCCGCAGGACCGTCCTCGGCCACGAAGCTGAGGATCTGTTCGATGTGCTTGAACTCAATGGGAATTCCGGCCTGCTCGCCGATCGCTTTCAGCGCTCTTCTTTGCACCGCCCGTGGCTCGGTCAGCAGCCAGGGCCGGCTCACGGAAGCGTTCATCACCAGCCACGGCGCGTTTGCGATCCGCGATCTCAACCCTAAATCCATCGGCAGACATTGCGGAGGACCACCGCCCACCGGCTCGATCTGGACGAAACTCACGTCCTGCACATCTCGAGTCCACGCTGGCTCGGACCATTGCACCACCGTCCCCAGCCAACCGGAGATTTCGTTCTCCCAGTAATCTTCTTCGTCGCGGGCGATCTCCGCCAGTTCGGCGAAACTCTCGACTACGGCGGGATTGAACTCGCGCTCGAGCAGCGGCATCACAAGACTGCGCAGGCGGTTACGTGTGAGCCTGGCATCGGCGTTGGTTGAGTCTTCCCGCCACGGTTGTTTGAGGTCTTCGAGATACCGCTCCAATTCGCACCGTCGGACGCCGAGCAGCGGGCGGACTATTTCACCGTGGCAGTCTCCGTCTTCGTGCTCGACCACGATGCGCGGATAGATTCCTCCGAGCCCTCTGAGACCTGTGCCGCGAATCAGGCGCATGAGCACGGTCTCGGCCTGATCGTCGAGTGTGTGCGCGGTGGCGATCTTGTTGAGGATCACCGGAGCGGAACCGATCGTGTCGGAGCTATCATCCGATCCCAGAAGCCTGCTAAAGAATCCGTAGCGAAGCTCGCGTGCTGCCGCTTCCACACCGGAATGTTCCTCAGCAGCCAGTCGCGCCGCGTCGCCGCTCTCACGGTAAAACTCCAATCCGTGCTCATGAGCAAGACCTGCAACAAACTCCTCATCCGCCTCGGACTCCGCCCCGCGCAGCTTGTGATTGAAATGAACTACGGAGAGCACGACGCCAAGTTCGTGACGCAACTCAAGCAGGAGGCGAAGAAGGGCAACTGAATCGATCCCGCCAGAGACCGCAACTCCATGGCGATCGCCAGCGCGCAGCAATTCCTCCCGCCGGATGTGGGCCAACACACGCTCCGTTAGTTCATGCACGGAAACATGGTACATCGGGGGGACATGCTGGACCGAGGCGAGCTGGCGCTCGCGGGACAGCCGAGAGCGGCTGTCCCCACATGAGCATTTACAGGCTCGGACTTTTCTCCGCTATCAGCTTTTTGATCTTCTCAACGAACTCTGCCGCGCCCATGTCTTCAGTCTTCTCTTTCCCGCGAGTGCGGACGTTCACCTTTCCCGCCTCGGCCTCTTTATCTCCGACCACCAGCAGGAACGGCACTTTCTGAATGGCATGCTCGCGAATCTTGGCATTCATCTTTTCGTTGCGCGCGTCCACTTCGACGCGCACGCCGATGGCCTTGAGCTGGTCCGCAACTTTGTGCGCATACTCCGCATGGCGCTCGCTGATCGGGATCATTGCCACCTGCACTGGCGAGAGCCACACCGGGAAAGCGCCCGCGTAGTGCTCGATCAGCACTCCGAAGAAGCGCTCGACCGAGCCGTAAAGCGCGCGATGCACCATTACCGGCTGTTTGCGCGAACCATCTTCGGCGACGTACTCAAGGCCGAAGCGTTGCGGCAGGTTGAAGTCGAACTGCACCGTCGAGAGCTGCCACAGGCGCCCGATGGCGTCGACCAGCTTGATGTCAATCTTCGGCCCGTAAAACGCCGCCTCGCCGGGGATGGTCTTGTACTCGATATTCTCGCGTCTGAGCACTTTTTCGAGCGATTGCGTGGCGTGGATCCATTGTTCTTCGCTGCCGACGAAATTCTTCCGGTCGTCGGGATTCCAGGTGGAAAGCTCGGTCTGGAATTTGTCGAAGCCGAAATCTTTCAAGACATCGAGGGCAAATTCGAGGCAACTGGCAATCTCATCTTCGATCTGCTCGGGCGTGCAGAAGATGTGCGCGTCATCCTGCGTGAAGCCGCGCACGCGCAACAGGCCGTGCATCACTCCCGAGCGCTCGTAGCGGTAGACCGTTCCCAGTTCGCCGAGACGCACAGGCAGGTCGCGATACGACTTCAGCGAATCTCTGTAAATCAAAATGTGGCCGGGACAGTTCATCGGCTTGAGGCGGTATTCGGCGTCGTCGAGTTCCATGGCGTCGAACATGTTCTGCGAGTAGTAGCCTTCGTGTCCCGAGGTAAAAAACAATTGCCGCCGCGCCACATGCGGGGTGTAGACGAGCGAATATCCGCGTTTCACGTACTCCTCGCGCATCCAGTCTTCCATCTGTTTGCGGATGATGCCGCCCTTGGGATGCCAGAAAATCAGCCCCGGCCCGGCCAGTTCCTGAATGGAAAACAGATCGAGCTGCTGGCCCAGCACGCGATGGTCGCGCTTCTTTGCCTCTTCCACCTGCTGCAGGTGCGCGTCGAGATCTTTCTTCGAGAAGAATGAAGTCCCGTAGATGCGCTGGAGTTGCTGATTTTTTTCATCGCCCAGCCAGTACGCGCCGGCGATGTTGAGCAGCTTGAACGCTTTAATCTTTCCGGTCGACGGGATGTGAGGACCACGGCAGAAATCCGTGAACTTGCCGGTGCGGTAGATCGAAATCTTTTCGTCAGGCTTGGTGAATTGCTCGATGAAATGGCACTTCATGAAGTCGCCTTCTTTTTTGAACTCCGCCAGCCCCTGGTCGCGAGGCAGAAATTCGCGCGCATAGGGGATGTTCTGCTGGACGAGTTCCTGCATCTTCTTCTCGATTTTTTCGAGATCCTCCGGCGTGAAGGGCGTGGGCCGGTAGAAATCGTAGAAGAATCCGCTCTCGGTTGGCGGACCGTGGCCGAGTTTGGTCTCGGGAAAAAGTTCCAGCACGGCCGCCGCCAGAAGATGCGCGGAGGAATGCCGGTAAACTTCCAGCGCCTCGGGGTCTTTGTCGGTCAAAAGACGCAGAGCGGTGTCTTTATCAAGCGGACGAGTGAGATCGATGAGGTCACCATTGGTTTTGGCTACGAGAGACGCGTCCGCCAGCCGCGGGCTGATGGACTTCGCAATGTCTAGTGCGGTCGTGCCCTTGGGAACATCTTTTACGCTTCCGTCGGGAAGCTTTACATGAATGCTTTCTGCCATAAGTTGAAACCTGCAGATGCAGTGAATCTCTCAGTTTATTGGAGGGATTGGGGAGGGTCAAACCACTGCTTGGATTGAACAGAACATACCGGATGAACCACTAAGGACACGAAGTATCACGAAGGCCTAGGTGGTTTTCTTTTTGTAGCCTTCACTGTGTGACTGTGGCCTGGTAGCTGACGGTTTGCCAGTGCCCGTTACGGCGAACCCAGACGCGGGTGTAGCGATAGAGGCCGCTGAAATCTTCGCCGAGCTGGTGGCCTTTGACGTCGGCGCGCGCGGTCACTACGGCGGTGTCGCCATACACTCGCACGACCATATCGGTGACATTCATGGCCTCGTAGCGGAGTTGCCCGCTGCGGCGGGCCGAGACGGTTTCCTGCTTGGTGGTGACCTGGCCAAGAGGAGTGATCGCGACATAGTCCTCGGCCAGGGTGCGCAAGGAGAAGTCGGCGTCGCGGCGCAGGCTGGCCTCTTTGGCCTGGCGCTCCATGTCGAGGATCTGGCGGATGATATCCTGCTCGGCGGTATCGAAACCGGGCCTCGGATGAACCGTGACGTGCTGAGCGGAAAACGCAGGTAATGCTGCGAGTACGCAAAACAACAACACTGAACAATTGTTGATCACGACGAGACCTCCGCAGTCGGCGAGCAGACGTAGCTCCGCTTCTACCCGATACGCAAGCTTGGATGCGCGAGTTCCGTGGAAAGAGCCAGAAAAAGTGGTCTGTGGTCAGCGGCCAGTAAAACCACTCCGACAATAATCCATGTGCGTTAACTAGCCACTGACCACTGATCACCGACCACTGTTTCCTGCGGTTTCTTGTAGAATCAGGCATCCTGCAACCATGACTGACGTACGCCGCGGTCTTATCATCGTGAACACTGGGCCGGGAAAAGGGAAGACTACCGCGGCGATGGGGACGGCTTTGCGTGCGGTGGGCCAGGGCATGAGGGTGCTGATGCTGCAGTTTCTGAAAGGCTCGTGGCACTACGGGGAACTGGATGCCGTCAAGGCGTTCGGGGACAAGTTCGTGATGAAGCAGATGGGACGTGGATTTGTGAAGGTGGGCGCGGAGAAGCCCGATCCGGAAGATGTGAAGATGGTGGAAGAGGCGTGGGCGGAGGGGGAGAAGGCGATCCAGTCGGGCGAGTGGGATCTGGTGGTGCTGGATGAGATCAACTACGCGATCAGTTATGGAATGCTGGACGCGGCCAAAGTGGTGGGGAGCCTGAAGAGGAAACCCGAGATGGTGCATGTCATCTTGACGGGAAGGAACGCACACCCCACAATTGTCGAGGCCGCCGACACCGTAACGGAGATGCGGCAGGTGAAGCACGCCTACGAGAAGGGCGTGATGGCGCAGAGGGGGATCGAGTACTGAAATTGAGTGATTTGGCGATCGGGCGATTGAGCGATTGTTTCAGGCTTTCAAGTTCGCTTTTCAATCGCCAAATCACAATATAACTGAATCGCTAAATTCTTATGGCTTGGTTCAAACGCGAATCCGGGGAGTTGGAGACTTCGGGGAAGAAGACGGTTCGCACCGAAGGGTTGTGGGTGAAGTGTGAGAACTGCCGGCAGATCATCTGGAAAAAAGATCTGGAAGAGAATTTGAACGTTTGTCCGAAGTGCGAAAAGCACTTTCGCATCGATGCGCGGACCCGTCTGGCGCTGCTGCTGGATGAGAATCAGTATGAGACGTTTGACACGAATCTGGCGTCGACCGATCCGCTGAAGTTTGTAGATTTGAAGCCGTACTCGTCCCGGCTGCGGCAGGCGGAACGTGACACCGGGCTGAAAGATGCGGTGATCAACGCGCACGGCAAACTCCTCGGGCGGCAGGTGATCGCGAGCGTTATGGAGTATGGGTTCATTGGCGGCAGCATGGGCGCGGTGGTAGGCGAAATGATCACGCGGGCGGTCGAGCGCGCGGCGGATTCGAAGACGCCGCTGATCATTGTGTCGGCATCGGGCGGGGCGAGAATGATGGAAGGCGTGATCAGCCTGATGCAACTGGCCAAGATTTCATCGGCGCTGGC
>Ga0185299_10001735_pt1 | contig 38890 bp, 36 predicted proteins | sample PaiPotPPA55metaG_FD_128002 | JGI IMG/M metagenome (GOLD analysis project Ga0185299, IMG submission 128002) | Iron sulfur acid spring bacterial and archeal communities from Banff, Canada, to study Microbial Dark Matter (Phase II) - Paint Pots PPA... ...
GCGGCGGCGAGATCGTGCGCGAGGAAGGGGAAGCCGCCAGCCGCTGTATTAATACCAATTGCCCGGCCCGGCTGCAGCAGTCTATCCTGCATTTTGCCGCACGTGGTGTGATGGATATCGACGGGATGGGCGATGTGCTGGTAGAACAACTAGTTTCGCGAAGGATGGTCAAAGGCGTTGCTGACATCTACGATCTGACGATCGAGCAATTGCTGGAGCTCGAGCGGATGGGCCAGAAGTCAGCCGAAAAGATCATTAAAAACATCGACCGCTCCAGGAAGCAACCGCTGCCGCGCGTGCTGAACGGCCTGGGGATTCCATTCGTGGGGGAGAGAACGGCGCAAATCCTAGCGGAGAGCTTTGGAAGCCTGGATGTAATTAAGGACGCAGACGAGGAGACTTTGCAGCAGGCCGAAGAAGTGGGGCCGAAGGTATCAAAAAGTATTCGGCAATTCTTTCACGAGGGTCATAACCGGGAATTAGTGGAACGGCTTCGAAAGGCCGGCCTCACGTTCGAACATACAGTTGTGAAGAAAAGCAGCGGGGCATTGACCGGCAAGACCTTCGTACTCACAGGAACTCTTCCCAATCTCGCGCGCGAAGACGCCAAGGCGCGCATCGAATTGGCCGGCGGGAAGGTCACGGGTTCGGTGAGCAAGAAGACCGATTACGTCGTGGCTGGCACCGACGCTGGTTCGAAGCTCGACAAGGCGAACACCCTGGGGATTCCGGTGCTCGGCGAACCTGAGCTGCTCGAGATGCTGAAGTAAGGATCGATCGGAGCGCCACTGGCCAAATTCATTCAAACACTGGTCTCGTGGGGACCCACGGGCGTTTTTCTTTTGGCGATCCTCGATAACACCGGCGTCCCCATGATCGGTGGCGTAGATGTGTTGATTGTCCTCATAGCGGCAGTGGATCATACGCAAGCTTATTGGTCCGCGGCGGCCGCCGTGGCGGGCTCGTTAATCGGATGCTTGCTGCTATTTCTAATCGCGCGAAAAGGAGGCGAGGCATATCTGCAGCGTCACACCATTAGCCCGCGCGAGGCGCGTTTCCGGGCTTGGTTTCACGAGTACGGGCTTCTGACTGTCTTTGTGCCCGCTTTTGTGCCGTTTCCTCTTCCATTGAAGATCTTCATCGTCTCAGCGGGCGCGCTGGAAGAGAGTCCAGCGAGTTTTACCATAGTGATGGTTGCGGCGAGAGTTCCCCGCTACTTGTTCCTGGCCTGGCTGGGTACGCGCCTCGGCAGAGACACCGTGCCTTATCTTCGGCTTCACGCCTGGCAATTCGGGCTGCTGGCTGTTGCTTTGTTCAGTATTCTTTACTTAGTAATTAGTTTCTTACATAGGCGAGGTATTCTTAAGTCGAGCCCTATTGACCCAGTGTAAAATTCACATCGATGGGCGCAATTACTTCCACCGGCTGGCCATTCAGCAATGTAGGTTGATAGATCCACTGTTTGACCGCGTCCAGTGCGGCCCGAGCCAGCAGTGGATGACCACTGATCAGTTGCAGGTTCTGAATCGTTCCGTCTTTCGCGATGACGCCGAGCAAACGGACCACGCCGGACACTCGCGCAGTCTTCGCTAACGGAGGGTATTCTGGGATCACCTTCTTCACCAGCTTGGCCATTTGTACGTCCCCGCCTACACGGAGGGGCCCGGAAGGCGCGGCGGTGACACCCGTCGGATGAGGCGGGCGCGCAATGGGTGGCATAGCCATGAACGGTTCTAATTCGATACCTTGCGATCGCGAAGGCTCGTTAAGACCGATCGCTCCTGGCGGGTCGATCGAAACGAATTCCGTACTTGCTCCGCGGGTACTTAGCGAGGAGTCACTGGCCCGCGGTATGAAAATCCGGCGCGGGGAAACTGCGTATATCGCGGAGCCTGCCAAGTGCGCAATTACCGGCGCCGGTTCCAGAGGCTTGGATGGAGCGCCCAAACTAACTGACTTCCAATGAAAGCCGGGTAAGTGGTCGGTCCGCGCAAGCGGAATCGGAATCGCCAGACTTACCGCGAGTAACTCCGCACTTATTGACACGAAAAACGTCCACGACTTATTCGGTGGATCATGAATGAGTAGGGATTGCTCGAACACGTCTATGTAGACACCATGCTTCTTGGATTGTTCCCTGAGCATCCGGTGGACGACTCGATGAAAGCAGGCAGCGGAATAATCGTCGCGCGCCGACCTTTCGCCGCCGCTCCGTCGTAACTGCCTGTAACAGGCTGATAATATTAGTAGAAACATCGGCTTGTAAACTGCTTCTAATTCAGTGACGGAGCACGCGGATGCTAAAGATTACGGTTCACGACGGTCCGGAAGCGATCACCTTCCAGGTAGAAGGAAAGCTGATTGGCGCGTGGGCCAAGGAACTGGAGCGATCTGAATCTTACGACCTGGCGGCGCTGTCAAGCATCTAACAGAACTGCGCAAGAAACACGAGCGCCAGAGCAGACCGTTCGCGTGTCGCCGCAAGCTGATTGCGCTCGTTACATTCATCACTTGGGTTTGGGTAGAAACAGCTTTATAAGACCCGACGAAAACACTCTGGGAACAATGAGGTGGGCGGGTTCGAAGAGCACGTGAAAATGAAGGACTAGGATGGAAGGGAATGCGAGTGACATCAATTTGCGTACGTCTCCTGACTTGTTTTTATCGAGACGCGTTTGTTTTGGGGCTGCTGCTTGCTCCAGCTGTGCTCGGCCAGCAGAGCCAGTTCCAGGGCAGCGTACCCACTGGAACGGCGTCGCCCACACCGCTGCCGCTGACACTTCGCGACGCGCTCGATCGCGGCCTGCGAACCAATCTGGGCCTGCTGGTGAGCGGCTCGGCCAGTGAGATCGCGCGCGGTGAGCGGCTGCGAGCCTTGAGCTCCCTCTTACCGCAAGTGAACGGTACAATCAGCGAGACCATCGAGCAGCTCAACCTGAAAACGGTCGGCTTCAATTTTACGTTTCCCGGCTTTTCCATCCCCACCATCGTCGGCCCTTTTCACTACACCGATGTGCGGGCCTCCGGCTCCTTCAGCGTTTTCGACTACAATCTCCGCAAGAACTATCGAGCCTCTCGGGAGAATCAGCGTGCGGCTCAACTCTCTTTTCAGGACGCCCGCGACCTGGTGGTGCAGGCGGTGGCGAACGCCTATCTGCTCGTGATTGCCGGCTCCTCCCGCGCGGAGTCGCTGCGGGCCCAGGTAGCAACCGACCAGGCGATCTACGACCGAACCGCAGATCAGAAGAGGGCCGGAACCAGCGCCGGTATCGATGTCCTCCGCGCGCAGGTGCAGTTGAAGCAGCAACAACAGCAACTGCTCGCGCAGGAGAATCAGCTCGCCAAAGACAAGCTGGCGTTGGGGCGGGTGATCGGCCTGCCGTCCGGCCAGGAATTCAACATCGCGGAACCGGTTGCGTACTCCCCGCTTACCACAATGACCCCGGACCAGGCCCTGCGCACCGCTTTGGAGCAACGCGCAGATTTTCAGAGCGCCAAAGCGCTGGTACGATCCTCGGAGGAGGCCGTTCGGGCCGCCCGTGCAGAGCGTTACCCAAGCGTCGGAGTCACCGGCGACTACGGCGACATCGGGCCGGCGCTTAACAACTCGCACGGCACGTTCACTTTTCAGGCTGCGGTCAAATTCAATATTCTCGACGGCGGCCGCATCAGCGGCGACATCGTCCAGGCGCAGGCCACGTTGAAGCAGCGTCAAGACGAACTCGCCGATCTAGGCGGGCAGATTGACTACCAGGTCCGGGCCGCCCTCCTCGATATCCAGTCCGCCGCCGACCAGGTAGCGGTTGCGAGAAGTAATCTCGACCTCGCCAATCAGACGCTGGAGCAGGGGCGCGATCGCTTCACGGCGGGCGTCACCGATACTATCGAGGTAGTGCAGGCCCAGGGATCGGTCGCCATCGCCAACGACAACCTGATTTCGGCGCTCTATGCACACAATCTGGCAAAGGTGGAGCTGGCGCGCGCACTCGGGGGGGCTGAGCAGCAAATCCAGAAATTCATGGAGGTGAAGTAGCCATGGCAGATGTTGAACCGGAAACCCAAGCCACGCAAACCACGGGGACTGAAACGTCGCGCCGCAGGCTGCCGCGCAGGGGCCGGAGAACACTGGTCCGCGTTATCGTGTTGCTCCTCATCCTCCTGGTTCTGGCCGCTGGCGCCTACTTTGCCTGGAAGTACTTCAGCGCATATGAATCCACCGACGACGCCCAAATCGACGGTCACATTAACGCCATCAGCGCGCGCATCAACGGCTACGTGGAGGAGGTACTGGTCGACGACGAGCAGTACGTGAAAGCCGGTGACGTGCTGGTCCGGATTGATCCCAAGGACTTTGCCGTCGCTCTCGCCAAGGCCGAGGCGGATCTAGCCGACGTCGAGGCGACTTCCATAAGCACCCGCACCGACGTCCCCATCACATCCACCACCACGAACAGCCAGTTGAAAACGGCGCGTTCCGGGCGCTTGGATGCGACTGCGGGTTTAGTGGGCGCCCAGCGACAGCTAAGCGCGGCTCAGGCCCGACTCGAGACCGCCCAGGCTCAGGTCCGCGAAGCCGAAGCGACCTATAAGAAGACGACCGATGACGTGGCACGCTACAAAATGCTGGTCGCTAAAGACGAAATTCCGCAACAGCAGTACGACACCGCAGTCTCCACCTCCGATTCCGCGAAGGCGACGGTGGATGCGCGCCGCGCAGCCGTCACCGAGGCAGAGCAGAATATCCGCGTCGCGCAGAGCTCGGTCGAGCAGGCCGGCGCCAGAATCGAACAGGCCGACGCCTCCATCCAAACCGCTATGACCGCGCCCCAGCAGGTGGCCGTCAGCCAGGCGCGCGCCAAGTCCGCCGAGGCCCAGGTGGCTCAACGACGGGCGCTCGTCGACCAAGCCAAGCTCAATCTCAGCTACTGCACTATTACCGCCCCCGTCAGCGGCATCGTCGCCAAGAAGACCGTGGAACTCGGCACGAATATTTCGCCGGGCCAGCAGTTGATGGCGGTTGTTCCTCTGGATGATATTTGGGTCACAGCAAATTTCAAGGAAACGCAACTGAAGCTGATGAAACCAGGCCAGCGCGTCACCTTCACCGTCGACGCCTACGGCCGCGAATACAAGGGCAGAGTCACCGGCATCGGCGGCGCCAGCGGCTCCCGATTGAGCCTGCTGCCTCCGGAGAACGCCACCGGAAACTACGTGAAGGTAGTGCAGCGCCTCCCGGTCCGCATCGATATCGACCCCAACCAGAACGATGACCGCCGGCTGCGACCCGGCATGTCGGTTGATCCAAAAGTCTATGTTCACTAGCTATGTCCACTAGCTATGTCCACTAGCAGTGCGGCACTCACGCCAGCAGCGCCGCCGCCCGCCGAGCCCTGGCGGCCGAAGCACAATCCCTGGCTGATCGCCGTGGTGGTGGCGATGGCCGCGTTTATGGAGGTCCTCGACACCAGCATCGCCAATGTGGCGTTGCCGCACATGGCCGGAAACCTCGGTGCCAGCAATGACGAGAGCACTTGGATACTGACGTCTTATTTGGTCTCGAACGCCATCGTTCTTCCGATTAGCGGCTGGTTCGCCAGCCTGTTCGGCCGCAAGCGCTTCTTCCTGCTCTGCATTTTCCTGTTCACATTGAGTTCTCTGTTGTGCGGCGCCGCCCCGAGTCTGGCCATGCTCATTCTGTTCCGCGTCATGCAGGGCGCCGGCGGTGGCGGCCTTCAGCCGATGGCCCAGGCCATCCTGGCCGACATCTTCCCGCCGCAGCAACGCGGCCTGGCTTTCGCACTTTACGGAATCACGGCAGTGATGGCGCCCACCATCGGTCCGACGCTAGGCGGCTGGATCACCGACAACTATACCTGGCGCTGGATCTTCTTCATCAACCTGCCAGTCGGAATTCTGACCACGTTTCTGGTGATGCGGCTGGTAGAGGACCCGCCGTATATGCAGCGCGCGAAAGGCGCCGGTATCCGTATCGACTACATCGGAGTCTCGCTGCTGGCGCTCGGCGTCGGCGCGCTTCAAGTGATGCTCGACAAGGGCCAGGAAGACGATTGGTTCGGCTCCCGGTTCATCATCACGCTGGCGATAGTCGCCAGCATCTGCCTGACCGCACTAATCATCTGGGAGTGGCGCCATAAACAACCTATCATCGACGTGCATTTGTTCAAGAGCTTCAACTTCGCCACGGCGAACCTGATGATGTTCACGCTAGGCGCCCTGCTCTTCGCCAGCCTGGTGATGATGCCGCAATTTCTGCAGACGCTGCTGGGCTACACTGCCCAGTCGGCCGGACTGGTTCTCTCTGCCAGCGGCCTGGTCATCTTGTTTCAAATGCCCATCGTCGGCAAGCTCACCGGCAGATACCCCGCCAAGTACATCATCGCTTTTGGCTGGCTGGCGCTGGCGATCGGGATGTATGTGTCGACTCAGAGGCTCGATCTGTTGATTAGCTTTCGAGCGGCCGCCCTATTGCGTGTGATCCAGGCCTTCGGCATTGGTTTTCTGTTCGTTCCCATCACGCTCGCGGGTTACATCGGAATGCCGCCGGAAAAGGCCAACAGCGTGGCCGGAATCATCAACTTCATGCGCAACATCGGCAGCAGCGTCGGAACCTCCATGGTCACCACGTTGCTGGCGCGCCGGGCGCAGCTACACCAGAACATGCTGTCGTATCACACCACGGTATTCGATCCAGCGTTTCAGAACCAAGTCAATGGGCTGAGCCGGCAACTGGTGCATTCCGGCGCGAGTCCGTCCGATGCGCCAAAGGTGGCGTACGGGTTGATCTACCAGTCCATGCAAGCTCAGGCGCAGACCCTCGCCTATATCGATACCTATATGGTGCTGGCCATCGCGGCGAGTATAATGTTTCTGCTTGCCTTCATCATCCGAGCGAACGATCCGAAAGCGGGCGGGGAGGTTGCTGTAGGTTGAGGCACGCTGGCCGGCAGAGCCGAGCGAGGTGATCCATGATCAACGTAATTACGATCGACCGGGAATACGGAAGCGGCGCCGCCGATATCGCCGAAAAGCTGTCCCAGCGGCTGGGGTGGAAATTGTGGGACCAGTTGCTTACCACCGAGATCGCTCGCATCATGGATTGCGATTGCCGGGCCGTGGAGGAGCGCGAGGAACGCCGCGACGCCCTGCACTACAGGCTCTTCAAGGCTTTCATGCGCGGCAGCTTTGAAGGCACCTTGAATGCTCAACGGATGAAGATAGCGGATGCCGACTGTATTCGCGAGGCCGCTGAAAAAATCGTGTTGGAAGCTGGCAGGGAAGGCAATTGCGTCATTGTCGGACGCGGTTCGGCGTACTATCTCCGATCAAAACCCTGCGCTTTCCATGTGTTCGTCTATGCGCCGCTCGAAGAGAAAGTCCAACGGCTGCGGAAGCTAGGTAAGAGCGAAGACGAAGCCTATCTGCTGGCCCAGACCGTGGACGAAGACCGCGCCGCCTATATCAAGCAGTATTTTGACTTCGACTGGCCCGATCGTCATCTCTACCATCTGATGGTTAACTCTTCTATGGGCGAGGAGGTGGTGGTGGATACGATCCTCGATTCCGTCACCATGCTTCAGAGAGCAGGCGCGACTCGATGACGGAAGTGGCAGGCCGGAGACAGTCGGAGACCTGCCCTACAGACAAGCTACTTTATTCGTTCGTCTTTTTCGACTTTGCCGTCGCGAATGTGGATCACGCGGTGCGCACGCATGGCGATGTCGAGCTCGTGCGTAACCAGCACGATGGTGTTGCCCTGCTGGTAGAGCCGCTCGAACAGCCCCATGATCTCGTTGCCGGTGACGCTATCGAGCGCACCAGTCGGCTCATCGGCCAGCAGGATCGACGGATTGTTTACCAGCGCCCGTGCCACGGCGACGCGCTGCCTTTGTCCGCCGGAAAGCTCATTAGGCTTGTGATGCATGCGAGGCTCCAGATCCACCGCGCGCAAGGCAGCCTTGGCCTTTTCGATCCGCGTTTGGGACGGTATCCCGGCATAGATCAGCGGCAGTTCTACGTTATGCAGGGCTGACGCGCGCGCCAGGAGGTTAAACGTCTGGAAAACGAACCCGATCTCTTTGTTGCGAATTCGCGCCAGTTCATCGTCCTCCATGTCGCTGGCGAGTTTGCCATTCAGATAATAAAGACCTTTAGTGGGAGTGTCCAGGCAGCCAATCAGGTTCATCAGTGTCGATTTCCCGGAACCCGAAGGCCCCATGATCGCGACATACTCGCCGCGATGGATCTCGATGTCCACGCCCGAGACGGCGTGGATCTCCTGATCGCCCATCACGTACGTCTTCCACAGATCGTACGTCCGGATTACAATCCCGTCCCGCTTTAAACCCTCGCCGCGATCGACGAGGTCCTGTGTGGCTGTGGCCATGCCGGGAAACTAGCTCTCCGTTTTCACGATCGGCGGTGTGTTGTCGACTTTGACTTTCGCGGAATTTCGCAGAGTCCGAATTACCTTATAGCTGCCGGTCACGATCTGATCATCTTCCTTCAGCCCACTCAAGACCTCAATGTCCGTGGCGCCAGTGATTCCAGTCACCACTTTCTGGAACTCCGCTTTCCCGTTGCGAACCAGGAATACGCCCTGCAACTCTTCTTTCTTGGCCTTCTCCGCCACAGGGTCGATCTTGGCGGCGGCTTGCACGCTTTTGTTCTTGGCCGGTGGCTCCAAGTCGCCTCGCTGCCGGACCGTCAGAGCCTGGATGGGGATGGTGAGTGCGCGCTGGCGTGTCGCGGTGGTAATCTTGCCAGTGCAGGAAAGACCGGGACGGATCGACTCCGGCGGATTGTCGAGCGCGATCACGACTTTGAAATCCTTGGCCTCCTGCTCCGAAGTAGTACTTTGCGATGCCGCCAAGCCGGTGGACCGAAGGATGGCGGTGTCGCCGATCTCGATCACGTGCCCCTTGAAGGTCTGATTCGGTATGGCGTCAATCGTCACTTCGGCCTGCTGGTCGATTTTGACGTTTACGATGTCGGTCTCGTCCACCTTTACCTCGGCCGTGATCAGCGACATATCGGCCACCGTCATAATGGTGCTGGCGGCCGAGTTTTGTACGCCGGGGACCACCGTCTCGCCCATGCGTACCGGGAGATTGGTGATGACTCCATCGATGGGCGAGATCACAAAATACTTGTCCAGCACGTCCGAGTAACGCGTCAAATTCGCCCGCAACTGAGCAATGCGCTTGTTTGCGGAGTCCAACTGTTGCCTGGACTGAGACTGCTGAGACCTGGCCTGGGCAAGGCGCGCTTCCGCTTCACCCATGGCCGCTACCGCGGTGTCGTACTCGGCTTTTTTCTGATCGTAATCCTGCTTGGCGAGCAGCTTTGAATTGTAGAGCTCGGTGGCCCGGTCGATGTTCAACTTGGTGCGGCTCAGCTCCGCCCTATTCCGCTCCAAGGTCGCCTGGGCGGTCCGTACGGCGTCCTCCATCGATTTCATCCCGGCCTCCGCCGCGGCAGAGTCGGCCAAGGCCGTCTCTATGGTGGCTTTCTGCGCTACGACGTCCGCATTGGCCTGCACCGATTCGAGCTTAGCGACCACTTCTCCCTTGCGGACATGGTCGCCTTCCTTCACCAGGATCTCGGTGATGGGAGCGGGGCCTAGCGTGTTCGCACCCAAATTAATGTAGTTCTTGGGTTTAATTTCGCCGGAGGCTGTTACAACAGCGGTCAGATCCTGCCGCAAGACTCTTCCGGTCTGTACGCCGACAATTCCGCGCTGATTGTACTTGATGCTCGCGAACACACCGCCAGCGGCGATTGCGATCAGGCCGATTGTCAGTAAAACCTTCCACTTGGTCTTCACTCAGGATATTCCCCTGTTGGATTTAGACGCACAAACAGGGCTGTTTGTTCGATAAATCCATCGTAACATGAGCCACTGGAGTACTTGTACTGTTCCGTCGGTATAAACTGAACTTGGTTCCGCTCAGTAAGGCCTGAAACACGTCCTGTTCCAGATCCGGCTTGCAGCGCTTAACTGCCGCGACGCTCGGTGGCCAATTCCTCTTGTGGCCTGTAGCGGTTTCCCGATCCTGCCGATATGGAAGCAGAAACGCTTCGAATGCGCTGGACAACCATCGGCCTATCTGCCGGAACAGAACTTGCTGCCGCGAACAAGGAAGCTCTTGCCCAGGCGGCGCCGGCCAAACCGGTTAATTGGAAAAAGCGCATTGTTTCGCTCTGGATTCCGGCGATTCTCGGGCTCGGTTTGATGATGGCCTTCGGCTACGTTGGGGTTCGAATTGTAGCGGGGAAACCGCAGGTTCAACCTACAACCTCGCCTGCCAGCACGGAACCCGCCAAAATCCGGGTCCTTGTAGATGTTCCGCCTGGGCCGCCACCGAAGCCCGCTCCGCCGCCCACCGTAAACGCAACAAACTTCACCGTGATCACGCCACAACCCGGCGAACGCTATCTTCAAGTCGCAGCCGTGAGCCCTCACATGGTGCTCACTTATGTGGATAATCTCCGGATGGCCAATCTGGAGGCTGTGATCGCACCCGGCCCTACGCCGGACCTGTTGCGCGTATTGGTCGGCCCATTTACTGATCGCGATGCCATGGACAAAGCGCAAGCGCAGTTGCAAGCATCCGGAAAATCCCCAATCGTCCGAAGTTATTAAACACCCGAGCGGCTAAGCTTAGGGTGTGCGCACCATCATCGAGCCTTTTCGCATCAAAAGCGTCGAACCCTTGCGGAGAACAACGCCCGAGCAGCGCGAGCGGTTTCTCGAAGCAGCAGGCTACAACCTGTTTCAGATCCGGGCCAGCGACATTCTAATCGACTTGCTCACCGATTCAGGCACCAGCGCCATGTCTACCGAACAGTGGGCCGCCATGATGCGGGGTGACGAGTCCTATGCGGGCAGCGAAAGCTTCTACCGGTTCGAGCAGGCGGTCCGGACGCTCACCGGCTTCCGTCACGTGATCCCCACTCACCAGGGTCGCGCCGCCGAACGCATCCTGTTTTCGATTTTGTGCAAGCCCGGCCACATCGTCCCCAGCAACACGCACTTCGACACGACGCGGGCTAACATCGAATCGAACGGCGCGCGAGCGTTGGATCTGCCGATCGCCGCGGCTGCCGATACGCAGGCCCAAGTTGCGTTCAAGGGCAACTTGGACGTGGAAGCGCTGGAGAGACTAATTCAGACCGAAAGCGCTCAGAATATTCCTTTGGTCATGATCACCGTCACCAACAATTCCGGCGGCGGACAGCCCGTATCGATGGCCAACATTGAGGCGGCGAGGGAAGTGACTGGCCGCCATCGCATCCCGCTCTACCTGGATGCCTGCCGCTTTGCCGAAAACGCCTGGTTCATCAAGCGAGATGAGCCGGGCTACGCCGACTTGCCGCCGCGCGAGATCGCGCAGAAGATGTTTTCGCTCGCCGATGGCTGCACATTCTCGGCCAAGAAAGATGCTTTCGCCAACATCGGCGGATTTCTCTGCACCAACAACAGCCGGCTCGCGGAGCAAGAAACCAACGTGCTGATCCTGACAGAAGGATTTCCGACGTACGGCGGGCTGGCCGGCCGCGATCTGGAGGCGATCGCCGTGGGCCTGGAAGAGATTCTGCAGCCCGAGTATCTGGAGTATCGGATTGCGTCCACGGCCTATTTTGGACGGCATATCGCCGATCACGGCGTGCCGATAGTCGAACCGCCCGGTGGTCATGCCATCTACATTGATGCCGGACGAATGCTGCCGCACATTCCTCGGGAGCAGTTCCCTGGGCAGGCTCTCGCGGTAGAGCTGTACCGGCATGCCGGCGTGCGGTCAGTCGAGATCGGATCGGTGATGTTTGGAGGCGAGGCGAGGCACGAGCTATTGCGGCTGGCAATCCCGCGCCGCGTTTACACGCAAAGCCACGTCGACTATCTGGTGGAAGCGATTCTCGAAGTGAACGAGCGCAAGCGCGACATTCGTGGATTCGAGATCGTTTCCGAGCCGAAGTTCTTGCGGCATTTCACCGCCGGGTTCCGGCCGCTTTAGGATGTAAGGCCAGTTACTTTCCAAGGGAGTAGGGGCACTAAGGCGATTAAGGCCAGTCCCTTAGGGCAACACTGGATATTCTCTAGGCTCAGAATTGCCGTTTACCTATCTTGAGCCACAGGTGTATGCGCGTGGCGCTTCGAGAGGGCGGTGTATCGCGATGAAGAGAAACATAGTTCCGTTGCTAGGTATAGCTTTCGTAGTAGCCATCATTTCAACCGGTATCTTCTATGGACTGTTTGCGGGTAAGCTGCGGAGTTCGGTCGGGGAGTTGCCCTCGCAGTCCATCGTGGTAGCTGCGCGGACCTTGAATCCGGGAACCGTGCTACATGCCGAGGATCTGCGGGTTTCGGAAGTCAAAGGAGCGTGGAAGGGCGGTTTCTCCAAGCCAGAAGAGCTAGTAGGCGTTACGATCCTACAGGCGGTGCAGCAAAACGAACCCATTCTTCAGGACCGAGTGGCTTCGAGCGATGCGAAATCTGGTCAAGGCGCCGGAGGAGTGCCGAGTGGAATGAGGGCGGTCTCGATTCGAGTGGCGGAGTCGAGCGGTGTAGTTAGTCTCCTGCGGCCGGGGACCAAGGTGGACGTGCAAGCGGTCTCGCACCGAGAGAATTCGGCTGAGCTTCGAACCATTCTTCAAAACGTCGAGGTGCTGGCGGTGAGCCCCCAACCGGAGTCTGTGGGCGGAAACCAGGCGCTTCCGGTGGTCACAGTACTAACGCGCGCGCAGGACGACGATCTGATAGCTCTGGCCGATTCGGGCGCGAGGATCCGCCTGGCGTTACGAAATCCGCTGGATGACGGGGCCGCGCCACGCCACTCCATGGGACTGGCGTCCGTCTTTGCAGCGAATGGTGGAGCGGAGGTGAATGCTACGCAGCCACAATCCTTAAAGACTTCGACTGTGGCGGCAGCGGCTGTCTGGGACCATCCCGTCCAACTTTACGTGCGAGCCCTGGGAGTGAGCACTGCCGGCTTGGCCGAGCTGGATTTGAAACTTAAAGCCGCCGGCGGGAACGACTCGTTGAGTGTCAACGCCTTCCAGGCCGGCGCGGACGCGGACCAACTGATTCGCGGCCTGGAACAGAAGCAGCAACTGGAAATTGTTTCGTCGTGGAGACTGACTGCTGGAGTCGGCCGGCCGATCAGTTTTCGGGCGGGCACGGGTTCATCGGGGACTGCACCCTCCTGCCGGCTGCGTGTGCAATTCTCGCCGGAAATCAATTCCGCTGGAAAGCTGAGCTTACGTGTGAAGCCGGAGATCAGTTTTCAGCGTGGCGGAGGATTGGAAACGCGCCAGTACGCCACCGATCTGCAGGATGAAGGAGCCTTTCTGGTCAGCGGTCTGCTGAACGACCAAGGCGACCGCCAAGTGTTGAAGCGGCTCTATCCGGGGCATTCCTGGAACGGCCGGCAGCTTGTGATACTAGTGACCTCTCACGACGTGAAGCAGTCAGCGACGGCAGCCCTCGCTCATACCAACCGGAGGCAGTAAGTGCTGGCGATTTCCTCAATTCTGGTTTTCCTCACGGTTTTCCTGGCCGCTGGCCTAGCGGTCTTGATCGGCTGGTTCGCCCTGCAGCGAGTGGGGGCGCAGGCGCTGGCCGACGTTGTCTCGGAGCACTTGCTGGATGAAACGCCGCGGCTCCTGAAAAACGAAACGCTCAGTACGATTTCGCCCTGGGCCAAGCTGCTGGAGCGGTCGGACCTGGTCAAGATGATCCACCAGCATCTCATTCAATCGGGTCTAAGCTGGTCGGTTGGCCGCATTACCCTTTTTATGCTGCTGACCGCGAGTGTAGCCGCGGCAATCGCCATGCATTTTGAGTGGATTCCCGGCTGGGGCGTGGTGCTTATCGCAGCCGGCGTGGCGGCGCTGCCGTATTTCTACATCCTTCACAGGCGAGCTAAGCGCTTTCGCCAGTTCGAGGAGGGTTTTCCGGACGCCTTGGATTCACTGTCGCGCGCGCTGCGGGCCGGTCACCCCTTCGCCGCCGCCATGGAGATTATCGCGGACGAGTGTGACCCGCCGGTGTCGACGGAAATGCGCCAGACGGCGGTGGAAGGGAATCTCGGGATGTCGTGGGATGTGGCGCTGGGCAATCTGGGCGAACGTATGCCGTTGCTGGAAGTGAGCATGTTCGCCTCCGCCATTCAACTGCAGAACCGAACCGGAGGCAAGCTGAACGAGGTGCTGGCGAAACTGGCCGAGGACATGCGCGATGCCACGGCGCTGAAAGGCGAAGTACGTTCGCTGGCCGCTCACGGAAAAATGACCGGCGCGGTGCTGACCATTCTCCCGCTGGTAATTTCAGGCATCATGATGGTGGTAAATCCGTCCTATATGGCGGTGCTGTACTATCATCCCTACGGAAAATATCTAATCGCCGCGGCAATTGGCTGCCTGGTGCTGGCGCATTTCGTGATCCGCCGGATCGTAGATATCAAGTTATGAGCCCAGTCTGGTTAGGAGCCGGCTTTTTCAGTTTTGTCATGCTGGCGGTTACCGCCGCCGGGTACTTCTTCCTGCGGGGAACGGCCCAACACCGGAGCACGGAAATTCCTGCCGGCCTGTCGACCGAGCCTACGCTCCCGCCCTCGCGAGCCGCGTTCGTCGGGCTGTTCCGCTCCATCGGCGAGAGCTTTCCGGCCACCCAGAACGAAAAGAACCCCTATCGCGTGAAATTGGCTTATGCGGGTTACCGCTGGCCATCCGCTTTGCCGGTTTTTTATGGAATCAAATGCGGCACTGCGTTGTTCGTGTCCGGCCTGCTCGGAATCTTCGCGGTGTTTTATCAGGGCGACTCATCCGCCATGCTGCTGCCGATGTTGTGCGGAGCGGCTTTTGGTTTCATGCTACCCGATAGAATCCTGAGTTCGCGCGCCAAAGCCCGGTCGCGGCGTCTCAGAAGCGCGATCCCGCCGGCTCTAGATTTGATGGTGCTGGGGATGGAAGCCGGCCAGTCGCTCGATCAATCAGTGGCCGATTCGAGCCGGAGTTTGAAGCGTACCCATCCGGATCTAAGCGCCGAATTGGCCCAGCTCTATCTCGAACTCAAAACCAGCAGCAGCAGGGCCAACGCCTTTCGCAGCCTCGGCATCCGCAATAAGGAGCCGGAGCTGCGCCGGTTGTCCAACCTGCTGATCGATAGCGACCGCTTCGGCGTCAGCCTGGCGCCGGCGCTTCGTTCGCATTCAAAATACCTGCGCCTCCGCTTTCGGCAGCAAGCTCAGGAAAGCGCGCGCAAGGTCGGCGTGAAGCTGGTCTTCCCGGTCTTCTTTCTAATCTTTCCCTCGGTACTGCTGGTCACGCTAGGCCCAGCCTGTATGATGATGTTCCAGCAGCTCAAGGCCATGCTGCAATGAGAAGCTAAAATTGCTTCTCTTTGCGGTCGTCTTTGCGCTCTTCCTTCCTTTGCTCTTTCGGGGCTTGGCGCTCGCCCTGAGCCGGGCGTTCTACGCGCGCCGGTGCATTATTGGGTGATACCCGCGCGGGTGCCACGTTGGCCGGCTGGTTCTGCGGAACCTGATTCGGAGGAACACGGTTCTGCGGCGGTGCTTGCATCACACGGGTCGGCTGATTTCCCTCGCGGCTCCAGGTGTTAGCGCCTCCGGCCGAGCTAGCGGGCGGCCGAGTCTGACCGGCGGGTGGAGCGGTCTGGCCTCCGGGCCGCGGAGCGAAACCTCCACCGGCGACGCCGCCACCGCTGGCATTGGATGGCGGCTGAACCGGCCGCACAAACGACCGGGCCGGCTGGGGCTGGCTGACGCGCAACTGCTGCATTTGCCCGGAGTCGAGCGGGCGGCCGGGATTTACCGCCAAAGCTTGCTGGCGCTGTGTGAAGGGCACCGGTGCGGGCGGAGGCGCGGTGCGGGTGACGACGGATCTGTTCTGCGCGGAAGCCGGCGGCTGCGCCACCCGGGCGCCTGCATAACTGCCCGTGACGCTGGCACGGCTGGGCGCGACGTGCGCTGTGTTCATGACTTGCGCCGACTGAAGAGCCTCGGCGCGAACAGGTACGGCTGCGCCCTGCACCGGTCGCGCGCTGGCGAAGGCATTTTGCGGAACGGCGGTCACCGCTCCCGGCGCTTCCCGGTTGATATACCGCATGTTGGTGGTGTTGATGTTCGTTACGTTGATGTTGTTGACGATGGTCGTATTGGTGACGTTCACGCGGTTGATGTACACCGCACTGGCGCCATAGGCGGGCACGTACACTTCCCGTGGTCCCAGCGGGAACCACGCAACGCCGGCCACTCCGCCTCCGAAACCGACCGCCAGGCTGAAGCGCGGTCCGCCCACGAAAGCGACCAGCGCGGGAGCATAAACCGGCCGCACCGCCACCGGTCCCGGAACCCAGGCCCAATAACCGACGTACACCCAGCGCCCGTAGTGGAACGGCGCGAATCCCCAGGGCGCATCATCCACCCAAGTCCAGCCCCAGGGCTCGACCCAGGCCCAATGGCCATAGTGGTAGGGCGACCACCCGACTTCCACCGTGCGCGGCGACCAAACGGGGCCGTATTCGGGAACGGTTCGCCAAGTGCCGTAAATGTCGAGATCCTGATAGCCGACCATATCGCGGGAGACATAGCGGGCCGACGCGGATTGCTCTTCGCGGCGATCCCGGGCGAAACAAAAGCTGTCCCATTCATCGGCGGGTGGCGCGCCGGCCGTGTCGTAACTCAGCGAATCGGTGCCTGAGATCCGAGCCTGCTCGCCTGCGCGCACCGGGAAGGCTTGGCCGGTCCCGGTCACCTCTCCTTCGCCGCCCCGCACCGTCACGGCGGTTACGAAGTTGTCCGGATTGACATCGATTCGATAATCTCCAACGCGCAACAGCGCCACCGACGTGTTGGGCGTGTCCACTTCGAAGGTCTCGCGCTCACCCAGAGTGCGCAGATGAACATTCAGCGATCCTTCAGTGAGGCGGATTTGAACGGTGTTGTCGTCCAGGTTGAGAAACTGAAACGCGGTTCTCGAATTGAGCCGCAGCGCCGCGGCTCCGATGTGCAGCTCGGCGTGGGCGCCTTCGTCTGTCCACAGGTGATCGCCAGACGTGAGAGGCCGGTTGACTTCGGCTGGCACCCAATCTTCCACGTCACCGGGCCGGAACGAAACTTGACCGTTGCTGTAATTCAGACGTCCCACGCGGCCGGGCGGGTCGGTTTGGGCCGTGGCAAGAAAAACGGCGGCTGCACCCAGCAAAACAATTCGGATCGGCTGTAGCATGTGCGCACTCCTTCTCAAGCTTGATAAACCCAGTGTTTTATCGGATGTTGGCCATCCTAACATTAAACTCTCTGAATGCACGCTATATAATGACACCGAATGTCGAAACGCGTTTCGGTTGCACTTATCATTACAATGTCTTTATCCGCCGCCGTGAAGATTGACAAAACTCAATATAGAGGCTGGCCCAACTGTTACCGCATTTCCAACGGCGAAATAGAACTCGTCGTCACTACGGACGTTGGCCCGCGGATCATCCGGTACGGTTTTGTGGGCGGCCAGAATATGTTCAAGGAATTCGACGAGCAGATGGGCAAGCACGGCGAATCCTCCTGGCAGGCGCGCGGCGGGCACCGGGTGTGGATGTCGCCCGAAGATCCGGTGCTGACGTACGCGCCCGACAATTCTCCGATCCACGCCGAAGTAAAAGGCGACGTGTTGGAGCTGACGGGGAACGTCGAAAAGGAGACGGGTCTCGCAAAGCAGATGATCGTGAAGCTGGCGAGCACGGGCTCGGCGGTGGAAGTAGTTCATAAGATCACCAACAAAGGCGCTAAGCCGCGCGAATTCGCAGTGTGGGCGCTGACCATGATGGCGCAAGGGGGTGTCGGAATCGCGGCCTTTCCGCCGCGCGGCACGCATGAGAAGGATCTCGCACCAACTAATCCGCTGGTAATGTGGGCTTACACCGATTTCAGCGACCGGCGCTGGCAGTTCACCAACAAATATTTGCTGCTGCGGCAGGATCCCAAGAATAGCAAGGCGCAGAAGGCCGGTCTCTTCAATCGCGATACCGTCGGCGCGTATCTTCTAGGGTCCGATTTGTTCATCAAGAGAACCGCAGCTCAAGATGCGCACCGGCATCCCGACTTTGGCTGTTCTTATGAAACTTTCACCAATGAACAGTTTCTGGAGATGGAAACGCTGGGAGAATTGAGCGACGTGCGGCCGGGCGGAAGCCTGGAGCACACCGAACATTGGAGCTTGCACAAGAACGTCAAGATTCCCGTCTGGACTGACGCGAATATCGACCAAGCGCTCGCGCCACTGCTGAAGCGTTGACGGCCGGCTAGTCTCCGGCAGGCGCCTACCAAGCCCGAAAGAACTAAAGAACCCATTATCAAGCCGATAAGGAATTGAGGAGGGCAGTGCCAAAGTGTTGGACGTACTGATTGTGGACGACTCGGCGGCGATTCGAAAAATCTTGCAGCGTGTGTTGCGCCAAGCGGAAATTCCCATCGGCACCGTTTACGAAGCCGGCGACGGGTTAGAAGCGCTCGAGATGCTGAAGAAACAGACGGTGGGGTTGATCCTGTCTGACATCAGCATGCCGAATATGGATGGGCTGGAGTTCTTGTCTAAAGTGCGGGCCGAGCAGGCCTGGCAAAGCCTGCCGATCGTCATGGTGAGCACAGAAGGGACGCATGCCGAGGTGCTTGAGGCGGTGAAGCGAGGCGCTTCCGGATACGTGCGGAAACCTTTCACGGCCGAGCAGATTAAGGAGAAACTGGCGGGACTATTCTAGATCGAAATCTAGCGAGGGACAGCCCGCACTAGCCGGTGGTGCTATCCTAAAACTCACAGATTTGTCTCGCGGGAAGCCAACTTTCTGCGTTCTGTTTTATGCCCACGCTGAGTTACACCACGGCCGACGGAATCACAGTCACTCGGTCCGCATCGGCCATTCCATACAAGAAGGGGCTCAAGCCCCTGCTGCATAAACTGGATCGTTATCGCGGGATTTATCTCTCGTCCGGATACGAGTATCCGGAACGCTATTCGCGCTGGGACATTGCATCCATCTGCCCGCCTATCGAAATTGTTGCCGCGGGCCGCAACGTGGATTTTCGCCCGCTCAACCAGCGAGGCGAAGCGCTGAACCGGATTCTGCAGCCGTTGATCGAGCGGCATCCGCACTGGGACCACTTCGAATTCCGCGACGGGGGTCTGCATGGACGGCTCAAGCCGCTACCCCTGCTTTTTCCGGAAGAGGAGCGTAGCAAGCAACCCTCGGCGTTTTCAATCCTTCGTACGCTGATTGAGGAATTTCGCACTAAGGAAGACAGCCGGCTGGCCCTGGTCGGCGCATTTGGCTACGACTTGCTGTTCCAGTTTGATCCGATCGCGCTGAAGCTGCCGAGGGATGGACAAAAGGATCTCCATCTGCTGCTGTGCGACGACATTTATTACATGGACCGCAAGAAGGAGCGCATCGAGCGGTTCCAGTACGACTTCGAACGCGACGGCGTTTCCACTCGCGGCCTGAAGCGGGATGGAGCTCCAATCCCTGCCGCTCCCAAACGGGAAGCAGGTGAAATCACCTCCGATCACCGGGCTGAAGAATACATGGCCGGCGTGGAGGTAGTGCGCGAGGGGATGCGCCAGGGCGAATATTACGAAGTGGTGCTGCGGCAGACTTTCCAAGCCAACTTTTCCGAGAGCCCCTCAGAGCTGTTCGAAAGGATTCAGCACGCCAGCCCGAGTCCCTACGAGTTTTTCATGCAGCTTGGCGACGAACAACTGGTGGGCGCGTCGCCGGAGATGTTCGTGCGAGTGGAAGGCAACCGCGTGGAAACCTGCCCCATCGCCGGAACCGCGCGGCGCACCGGCGATCCACTGCGCGACGCCGACAGCATCCGCGAGCTGCTGAATTCCACCAAGGAAGAGTCCGAGCTGACCATGTGCAGCGATGTCGACCGCAACGATAAGTCGCGCGTGTCGATTCCGGGTTCGGTGAAAGTGATCGGCCGCCGGCTGATTGAATCGTACGCCGGAGTGTTTCACACCGTCGATCATGTGGAAGGCGTTCTGCAGCCCGGATTCGATTCGCTCGATGCGTTTCTGACGCATATGTGGGCCGTCACCGTGATTGGGGCGCCCAAGAAAGCGGCGGCGCAGGCTATCGAGAATCTCGAAAAGGACGCGCGCGGCTGGTACGGCGGAGCGGTGGGAATGCTGTCGCTGAACGGCGATATTAATACCGGCATTCTGATCCGCACCGTCCATCTCCGCGATGGGATTGCCCGCTATGGCGTGGGGGCGACATTGCTGTACGATTCAGTTCCGGCGCTGGAAGAGGAAGAGACGCGCATGAAAGCCACCGGCTTCTTCCGCGCTCTGCGGGCCGGCGCGAAGGCTGCCGCGACGCCGGGAAGCTACTCTACGGCGGGGCAGGGAATCAAGCTCCTGCTGATAGACAACGACGACTGTTTCATTCATACGCTGTCCAACTATGCGCGCCAGACCGGCGCTGACGTGGTTACCTATCGCGCGGGAATTCCGCATGAGCTGATCGCGAAAATCGCGCCTAACTTGATCCTCATCTCGCCCGGACCGGGACGCCCGGCCGACTTCGGCGTTCCCAATCTCGTGAAGTTTTTGGCGCAGGCGGGTGTGCCCGTGTTCGGCGTCTGCCTGGGCTTGCAAGGGATCGTAGAGGCGTTTGGGGGAGAGCTGGGCGTGCTGGATTATCCGATGCACGGCAAGCCCTCCGTGGTGTTCCACCACAACCAGGGGGTCTTCGAGGGGCTGCCGGAGCGCTTCAAGGTCGGCCGCTATCATTCCTTATTTGCTCGCAGGGAGACTTTCCCGGCCTGTCTCGAAGTCACCGCGGAATCGGAAGATGGAGTGATCATGGGGCTTCGCCATCGCGAGCTTCCGATCGAGGCCGTGCAGTTCCATCCTGAGTCCATCCTGACCCTGGACGGCAACTGCGGATTGCGATTGATAGAAAACATGATCAGCCAGGCCTCAGCCTGCATTGCGCGCCCGTAAAATGGGCATCTCGGTAGTACTATTTGGTGAAACAGGCTAGTGTGTTAGAGTTGGTACTTAGGCGTGCGAGTACTGGAATTCACAGGCCTTGGCAGGTCCTAGGGTTGCAGGTCATACTGAGTGAAAGAGACGCTTAATGGACTTTGACATTTCTGACATCGCCTTTGTGGCATTCGTTCTTATGCTCGCGATCCTGCTGATCAACAGCGGCGGCGGCGGTGGACGCCGGTCGCGAGTACCTGTCTGCTACTGAGCGGTTTTGCTGTTCTCGAAACTTCGCGGCTAACTGCCCATGTCCAGTGTCATTGTAATCGGTGGTGGCTTGGCTGGACTCGCAACCGCCGCCGCGCTGGGCAAAGCCGGATTCCAGGTGGATCTGTTCGAAGCCCGCGGATTTCTGGGCGGCCGCGCGACGTCTTACCCGTTATCTGGATCGGAAGAGGCCCCCGAGATCATCGATAACTGCCAGCACGTCTTGCTACGCTGCTGCGTCAATCTGATGGATTTCTACCGGCGATTGGGCGTCGCGGACCGGATCAAATTCTACAAAGAGTTCTACTTTATCGAGCCCGGAGGCAGGACTTCGGTGCTGCGCGCAGGCAGCCTTCCGGCGCCGCTTCACTTTGCGGGAAGCTTCTGGAAGCTCCACTCGCTGAGCCTTCCAGATAAGTACGCCATTGCGCGCGGGCTGCTGGCCATCCGGAGTGAGCGAGAGCGTCGCACTGACCTGGATCGGATCACGATGCTCGACTGGCTCCGTGAAAAGCGCCAGCCCGAGGCGGCGATCAGGCGATTTTGGAAGCAGGTGTTGGTCAGTGCGGTGAACGAAGACTTGGACCGCATGGCCGCGCGTCACGGCTTTCAAGTATTCTGGCAGGGTTTCCTCGCCCGCCCGAATTTTTACGAGATGGGCGTGCCGTCGGTGCCTCTGGGGGATCTCTACGCTTCCGAGTCGTGGAAACGTGTGGGGAACGTACGGTTGCATCTGCGTGCGCCAGTGGATCGAGTGATTGTCGAAGACGGAGCCGTTCGCGGGGTTGTTGCCGATGGCGAGCGGCATGCGGCGGACTACTACGTGTCGGCTCTCCCCTTCGAACGTGTACTGGCCGTGATTTCCGAATTGGATTTGGATCTGACCGGTTTCGAGCACTCGCCTATCACTGGCATTCACTTGTGGTTCGATCGCAGCCTCACTCAACTGCCGCATGCCACGCTGCTCGATCGCACCATCCAATGGATGTTCAACAAGTCCGGCGGACGGTATCTTCAAGTGGTCATTAGCGCCTCGAGGAGCTTGCTGGAGATGAATCGCGCCGACGTGATTGCTCTAGCGGTCCGCGAGCTGGCTGAATTCATTCCCCGGGTCAGCGAGGCAAAGCTTGAAAAAGCGCACGTTGTAAAGGAAGTGCGGGCTACTTTCTCCGCGCAGCCCGGGCTCGAACAAAAACGGCCCCCGAGCGCGACGAAATTCCCAAACTTTTTCGTGGCTGGTGATTGGACTCGGTCCGGCTGGCCGGCCACCATGGAAGGCGCGGTTCGCAGCGGTTACCTGGCGGCCGAAGCGGTGATGAAGGCGGCGGGGGGCGCGGAAAAATTTCTGCTGCCGGATATCAGCTAGAAGGTGTGTCCGTTTATCATAGAAGTATGAGGCCTGGTCCGTTGATGTGTCTGCTCACGCTCACATCTCTGTCCGCCCAGATCATCGATTTTGAATCCAATGGTCTGCATTACAAGACGCTGACCAAGGGTGGCGTCACCGTAATGTTCGCCTGCCTTCCTTCGCACTTGAAGCAGTACTCGATCATGCAAGTGTCCATCTCCAACGGCTCTCCAATTCCCTGGATGGTGAAACCGCAAGATTTCACTTACCGCCGGCAGGATGGCACAGAATCGCAGGCATCGGCCGCGCTTACGGTGGTGCTCTCACTGCTTCAATCAGGTAGCCGTCACGATGTCGTCAAGCTGGTGACGACATACGAAGCCGGCCTCTATGGCAATGTCAGAATGAATTCCACCAACGGTTACGAATCGCGCCGTGAAAGCGCGTTGGCGGACGGAGTATCGGCCAAATTAAAAGCGGGCGCGGCCGCCTCCGCTATCGCCCTGGTACCCACCAAACTCGCACCGGGCGAGTCCACCGATGGCGCCGTCTTTCTGCCCAATGCCGGGAAATCGTTCGGCCCGGGAATTCTACTGGTTCATACCGGCGGAGAATTATTCGAGTTTCCTACCGACGGGGAACCAAGTACTGGTAAGTAATTGCTGCAGCTCTGGTTGTACCCCAACGTTATTTGGATGCCGCGGCCGACGTGCAATAGAGATGGCTGGGCGGGTGCACATCCAAAGTCGCACAGGTCAGGTATTTTTGATTCTCGATATCGTAAATGCGATATCCTGTGCGTTCGAGCAGCTCGATGACGGCGCTAGCATTTGCGGTTTTGTCTGCGAACTCTGCGCCATGCAGCTCGATGAATAGTTCCGGATGGTGAGTAGCCAGTGTATGGCTCATGCCGCGCAAGGCCTCCAGCTCCATGCCCTCAATATCGATTTTGATGAAGTCCGGCGGCGGGAGTCCGAGCGTCTCGATTTCGGAATCGAGCGTTTCCACTGTAATCGATACCGTACTGGTGGTGGCGACCGAGGATTCGATCTGTTCACAGACCTCTTTGTTGGCCGAAGCCGCCCCCGGCATCAAAGGGTCAAACGTCATTTCAAGCTGGCCGGCCTGCGAGAAGAGACCGCGGTTGAGCACCCGCACATTGGACAGATTATTGAGCTTCACGTTTTCAATGCAACAGCGGTGATTGCGGGGGTTTGGCTCGTAGGTGATAACCTTTGCAGCGCGGCTTGCGAAGAATAGCGTGAGCACTCCTTCAAATCCGCCAATATCGTAAACCACCCGGTTGGAGAGGTCTAGCGAGCCAAGAAATTTTTCCTCCGCTGTTTCACGCGGCCGCACCGGCAGGAACCCGAGCCCGCCTTTACGGCGCATTCCAGCGGCCAGTCCGCCCCGGATCGTATACGTGATGCCACTGCAGAATCGTGTGCTGACAAATGCCACCAGCCGGTGACGTAATCCGAAATGCGCCCTGCGAAAACTTGACATTTTGATTTAGCGGGTAGCTTCACGTCAGCACGTGCGTACCGAGGAGGAGACCTTACAGCTTCAACAGCGCCCGCAGCCGCTTCGTCTGCACGCGGCTCACCGGAATTTCCGTCTGCTTCTTGTCGTCCATCCGGAGCTGGAAGCTGGATTTGAACCAGGGAATCACTTCCCGGATGCGGTTTATGTTCACCAGGAACGATCGGTGCACGCGCCAGAAAGTGTCCGGATCGAGATTCGACTGGAGTTCCTCAATGGTCCGATAGTTGGATTCCCCTTCCACGCCGCTGGCCACGACGGTGATCAGACCGTCTTCGATAGTGGCGTAAATCACGTCCTGGGCATCCACGATGAAGTTGCGGTTGCTGTTTTTCACCAGGAGCTTGGTGCGCTGGGCACCGGTCCGGGGCTGGGGCACGAGCTCCGGCTGCACGCTCTTCGCTTTTTCCGCGATCACCTTGCGGGCGCGCTCCACCGCAACCTCGAGCCGCTCTTTCTCGATCGGCTTGAGCAGATAGTCGAGCGCCTCCCAGCGGAAAGCCTCGAGCGCATACTGGTCGTACGCGGTGGCGAGGATGAAGTGGGGCAGGGGAACATCGGTCTCGCGCAGCTTTTGAATCACGCCAAAACCGTCAAGTCCCGGCATCTGAACATCCAGGAACACGATATCGGGCTCGAAGTTTTCGATCAACTTGATGGCTTCCAACCCGTTTCGCCCGGAGGCCAGCAATTCCAGGTCGGGAAATTCCTTCAGCAGATACGAGAGTTCTTCGCGCGCAAGCTGCTCGTCGTCCACCAAAACCGCCGTGATTGTACTTGTCGCGCGGAGTGTCATAAGATGATAGTATAGCGTAGGGAAAATAGGCCTTTTCGAGGGTCGACTACAGGCCCCTCGCGCTACCCAAGGAGATTCGGAGCTTGTCCACCAATGGGAACACCACGATTGCGCCCGCCGACGGGAAATTAGGGATCTTAATTCCGGGCATGGGCGCAGTCAGCACCACCTTTATGGCGGGCGTTGAGGCGATAAAGCGCGGTCTCGGGCAGCCGATCGGGTCCCTCACGCAGTTGGGCACCGTGCGGCTCGGCAAGCGCACCGATGCGCGGACACCCAAGATCCAGGACTTTGTTCCGCTGGCCAGAATGGAAGACCTGGTTTTCGGCGGATGGGACATTTTTGAAGATAACGCCTACGAATCGGCGGTTCATGCCAGCGTGCTGGAGGCTCCCTTGCTCGAAAAGATTCGCGCGCCGCTGGAAGCCATCAAGCCCATGAAGGCGGTGTTCGACACAGATTATGTCCGGCGGCTTCAGGGCCCCAATGTGAAAGATCGTGGTTCCAAGATGGACAAAGCTGAAATGCTGATGGAGGACATCCGGCAGTTTCGCGAATCCAGCGGGGCCGCCCGATTGGTGATGATCTGGTGCGGCTCAACCGAGGTCTTCCACAAGCCTTCCGCGGTACACCAGACGCTGAAGGACTTCGAGTGCGGACTGCAGAAAGACGATCCGGATATCGCGCCCAGCCAGATCTATGCTTATGCCGCGCTAAAGAGCGGGGTGCCATACGCCAACGGCGCACCCAACTTGACCACCGACACACCGGCGCTGCTGGAACTCGCGCGGGACCGTCAAATCCCGGTGTGCGGCAAAGACTTCAAAACTGGCCAGACTTTCATGAAGACCTTGATCGCGCCCGGATTGAAGGCGCGAATGCTCGGAATGGCCGGCTGGTTTTCGACTAATATTCTTGGAAATCGCGACGGCGAGGTGTTGGAAGATCCGGGCTCCTTCAAATCCAAAGAAGAAACCAAGCTATCGGTGCTGGAGCAAATCCTGCAGCCGACGCTTTACCCCATGCTATACAAGGATCTTTACCACGCCGTGCGCATTAATTACTACCCGCCGCGCGGCGATGCCAAGGAAGGCTGGGACAACATCGACATCTTCGGATGGCTCGGCTATCCCATGCAGATCAAGATCGATTTCCTTTGCCGGGATTCGATTCTGGCCGCGCCTCTGGTGCTGGATCTGGTTCTGTTCCTGGACCTCGCGCAGCGCGCCGGAATGAGAGGGATTCAGGAGTGGCTGTCTTTCTACTTTAAAGCGCCTATGACGGCGCCCGGACTATATCCGGAACACGATATTTTCATCCAATTGATGAAACTCAAGAACACTTTGCGTTGGATGCGCGGAGAGGATTTAATCACACACCTTGGCCTCGAGTATTACGACTAACGGTTCGAAGCGTCAGGAACCTGGCAGCCGAAAAATTCTGGTGATCGGCGGAACTCTATTCATCGGCCGCGCGCTGGTGAAGGGGCTGGTGAAGGCTGGGCACGAAGTTACCGTTCTACACCGGAAGTCGCGTCACGATCTCGGCAAGAAAGTCGGGAGCATTACGGTCGACCGGAACGATCCCGACGCTATCAAGAAGGCTCTGGCCGGCAAAACCTTCGATGTCGTCTATGACAACGTGTACGACTGGGAGCGCGGCACCACGGCTGCTCAAGTGGAAGCTACCGCGCGTGCCTGCGGCAACAATCTGCATCGCTACATTTTCATGTCAAGCGTGGCCGCCTATGGCGACGGCCTGAATCATCACGAGGGCGATGCGCTTGCGCCGGACGATCACTCCGACGCTTACATTCGCAACAAGGCGATGAGCGAGCGGACGCTGTTCCGCATGCATCAGCGCAACGGATTTCCAGTCGTAACTTTACGGCCGCCGTTTATCTATGGGCCGGGAAATCCTTTTTATCGCGAGGCTTTCTTCTGGGATCGGCTGCGCGAGGGCCGTCCCATCATTCTGCCCGGCGATGGCCGGCGTCTGATGCAATTCGTCTATATCAAGGATCTGGTGACCGCGTGCATTAAGGTGATGGAGGCTGAAGACGTGGAGGGCCACGCGTTCAACATCGCGAATCCGCGTCCGTTGACGCAGGTGGAGGCGGTGGAAGCCTTTGCCCGCGCTGCCGGCAAGGAAGCGACCTTCGTCCGTTGGCCGCGCGAACGAATCTTGCGGGCCGGCGGCCATCCCCTGGGTCCCAAGCTATACTTCGGCCAGTATTTCGACATGCCAGCGATAACAGTGGTCGTGAACAAGGCGCAGCGAGTCCTGAAGTTTAAGCCTCTGGACTTCAACACCGCGCTCAAAGAGACGTATCGCTGGTATGTTCGCAATAGCTCGTTCGCGAAGCAGGACTATACGTTTGAGGACGCTCTCATCGACGCTGCTCCGGCTTCGGCCTATTCGGCGCCAGTCGACTGACGTTCTTCTTTTCGGACTTGCTCGAGCCGGTCGCGGAGCGCTTCGGGCAAAGCTTGTTTCCGGGTTGATGAGGCCGGCTGAGTCCAAGTCGATGATGTGGGTCTTGTCCCTTAGCCGAAAGCTGGTGAGCTTCATGCGGACCAGATCAGCCACGGGCGCGAGCCGGATGCCGTCTTTCGTAATAACTGGCGGTGAAAAAGCAGGAACGGGTTCCAAGTGATTCGGCCGAGCTTTTTCGCCGATCAATAGGAAATGGACCGCGCTCCGCGGCTGCTCGGCAGTCCATGCACCATCCGCGTAGCGGAAGCCGTGCTTGCCGCCAATCGCAGCCACTGTATCGAGGTCCTTACGATGAATCGCCACGTCAACATCTCGGGTTAGACGCGCGGCCAGAGGATCGAGCTCGTTGATGTGTAGAAAAACAGCTACTCCTCCCACGATTCGGTATTCGACATCAGCTTCAGTTAGGGCCGCGTGAACACGGCGAGCGAGGTTGAACATCTGTTCAAAATACTCATCGACTGCGCTGAGCGTGATCATTGGCCCAGCGCCTCTCGCGCCGCCTTCACCGTGTCGCAATGTATCGCCACCGTATCATCCGTGTTGCGCGCGTAGCCGCCCGCCAGCGTCACCACTACCGGCACGCTAGACCTGAGTCCCGTTTCAAATACGACGCGGTCGCGCTGCTTCAGCCCCTCCATGGTCAGCGATAAGCCGCCTAGTTGATCTTCCCGGTATGGATCGGCGCCCGCCAGGTAAAAGATCATGTTGGGTGCAAAACTCATAGCCACTTTCAGCGCGCCCCGCATGCGCTCCAGGTACTCGTCGTCGGAAACGCCATCCCGCAAATGAATATCGATTACCGACGGCGGCTTCTCGCTCGGATAGTTGTTGAATTGATGCATCGATAGCGTCAGCACCGAGCGATCTCCGGCGAAAATGGCGGCCGTTCCGTTGCCGTGGTGCACATCGCAATCCACCACCAGGGCCCGTTCGATCAATCTGTCGTATTGCAGAGCGCGAATTGCCACCGCTACATCATGAATCGCGCAGAAGCCCTCACCGTGTCCCGGAAATGCATGATGAAATCCTCCACCGATGTTGAAGCCGATGCGATCCGCGAGGGCGTTGCGCGCTGCCAGGATCGTGCCCCCAGTCGCCAGCCAGAAAGCCTCCACCATCCGCTTCGAGTAAGGGATCTCCAGCCGTAGAATCTCTTGTGGGGCCAGCGTGCCGTTCTTCAGACGTTGCACCCAGCCGGGCTCGTGCACCCGCAAGATATCCTCGTCAGAGGCGGGCTGTGGTTCGACGAAGTCCATTGGATGGGCGAAGCCTTCGTCCAGCAGGTGATCGTGGATCAGACGGTACTTACGCGCAGGAAAAACGTGCGCGCCCAGGTTTAAATCGTAGCCCGGATGATAGACCAGCTTAAACGGGAGCATTCGCGGATTGGAGGGCGGTCACGATGGCCGATCCGTAAATATCCTCCGCCGAGCAGCCTCGTGAAAGATCGTTGGCCGGCTTTGCGAGCCCCTGCAGGAAAGGCCCGAGGGTAGCCGCGCCAGCCAGTCGCTCCACCAGCTTGACGCTGATGTTGCCGGACGCGATGTCGGGGAAGATGAGCGTGTTGGCGCGCCCCGCCACCGTGGATCCAGGCGCCTTCGACCTGCCCACCGCTTCCACCAGCGCCGCGTCGGCCTGCAATTCGCCGTCGATCCGAAGATCAGGCGCGCGTTCGCGCACGATCCGCAATGCCTCCACGACTTTATCCACCCACTTGTGCTGGGCGCTCCCTTTGGTGGAAAACGAAAGCAGCGCGACCACCGGCTCGGCGCCGATGACGTGGCGCGTCGTGGCCGCGGTCGCGATGGCGATCTCGGCCAGATCCACCGCCGACGGGTCGATCACGACGCCGCAGTCGGCGAATGCCAGAATGCCGTTGTGCCCGAACGCACGGTTTGGAAGAGCAACGATGAATGCGCTCGAAACGATGTGGACGCCGGGCGCCGTTCCCACCGCTAGCAGCGCGGCTCGAACCGTTTCCGCCGTGGTGTTCACCGCGCCACCGACAAACCCATCCGCATCGCCTGCGGCCACCATCAGCGCGGCAGTGTAGAGGGGCTTCGTCGCGACTTCGGCTGCTTCCATCTCGGTAATGCCCTTGGCGCGCCGCCGTTCGAAATACAAGCGCGCGTACTTTCGTGCTTCCTGTTCCGGCGCCGGACGTTCGGCCTTCAACAGAATCGGTGTGGCCAGGTCCTCGCGCTGGAGTCGTTCGGCGGCCGACTGCACACGCGCGTCATCCCCTTCGGGAAATACGATGCGCCGCTTCGGCCTGACGCGGCGAAGCCGCTCGATTTGCGCAGTGAGAAACGCGGCAGCCGATTCAGGGAGTGCCATCAAGGTCTCATGATACCGGCGGCGCTGCTGCAGCGGACTTCTTGACATTGTGACGATACTGTTCGACGGCCCGATTGTGTTCCTCAATCGATTTCGAGAACTGGTGTCCGCCGGAGCCGTCCGCTTTGGCAACGAAGTACAAGTAGCCCGTAGCGGCGGGCTCGAGCGCAGCCTTGAGCGAAGCCACGCCGGGGTTCGCGATCGGACCGGGAGGCAAACCGGCATGCTTGTAGGTGTTATACCGGTTCGCACTGTTGAGGTCGGAGCGATATATCGTGCCGCGGTAGCGCTGCTCCAGCATCGAAGCATAGATCGTGGTCGGATCGCAATCGAGCGCCATACCCAAGCGGAGCCGGTTCCGAAACACCGCAGCCACTTGCGGCCGTTCGTCTGGAACGGCAGTTTCTTTCTCGACCAGCGAAGCCAGAGTGACGGTGTCGTTTACCGCGGCCGGATTATCCGCTTTCTGCAGTTCCCGCCAATTCTTGCGGAACTGATCGGTCATCATCTGGCAAAGCTGCTGCACCGTCGTTCGCCGCGTAAGACGGTAAGTGGACGGGAAGAGGTAACCGTCCAGAGTGGGTGCTTCGGGCGCCAAGTCACGGACCAGCGAGGGGTCGCGGGCGGCACGCAGGAAATCGGCGCCCTTGATGAAATCGAAGCGGTCGATACTGGCGGCGATGTCGAACATGTTGCTGCCTTCCGGAACGCTGAGCTCATAGAAAAATACATCCCCGCGCGCGATTCGGGCATACACCCTGAAAACGGCCGCCGGCTCGGAAAACTGGTATTCGCCGGCCTGCAGCCGCGCGTCCGGACGCAATACCCTCACCGCCAGAAACTGCCAGGGGTAGCGAATCACGCCGGATTGTGCCAGCTCCGCCGCCATCTCGGACGTGCTGGTGCCGCGCGGAAAATCGAGGATCACCGGTTTCGAGAAGCCGCTATAGGGAAGCGTCAGCGAGAAATAAGCCGCTCCCGCGCTCAAGGCAATCAGCAGCACGATCGCCAGGAGCAGCCGAAAAATAACTCCACCTTTGTACGAACGTCGAAGTTTCATGGAAGCCCGGAATCGAGGTAGCTTTCGAGCAGAATCACCGCCGCCAGCCGGTCCACCGCTTTGGCGCGCTTTTCGATGCTGATGCCGCTCTCCCGAAGGACGCGTTGCGCCGCTACCGTAGTTAGACGCTCATCCCAAAACTTCACCGGGATGCCGCTGGCGGCCCGAAGCCGCTCTCCAAAGTCTCGCGCGTATTCAGTTTGTCGCCCTTCCCGGCCGCTCATATGCAGTGGATTCCCCATCAAGATGAGAGATACTTTTTTCTCCGCCGCAAGCTGTGAGATCCGCGCCAGGTCCTCTCTTATATTGGTGCGTTGGAGCGTTTCGAGGCCCTGAGCGGTTACGCCCAGCTCGTCGCTCAATGCCAGCCCAATCCGCTTTTTGCCGAGGTCCAGCGCCAGTACCCTGTTTTGAATCATGAAAATTTTGTATAGCCGACCGCTCCCTACGGTCGCGGCTCAGTCAACGAGCGGCTTCGGTCCGTTTGCCGTCCCCTACGATTTCATTTCATCATAGAAGAAGCCCGGCTCCCGGATGTCTACTATCACGCCACCATTGCCGACTGGCAAAGTAGGCCAGACCAGTGTCACCGTACTCGCGGTGGCAGCCAGCATTGCACTGCTCTACTTCGGCCACATTTTCTTGATCACCATGGTCATCGCGATCACCATCGCATTTCTGCTGGATCCGGTGGTCACCTTTTTCGTGAAGATGCGGCTGCCGCGAGCCGTCGCCAGCTTCATTGTCTGCAGCATCACGCTGCTTCTGCTGTATTTCATGGGACTGGGCTTGTACACGGAATTGTCCGGGTTCGCCGAAGAACTTCCCACCTATAGCCAGCGCATGAATGACTTGGTGGATAACGTTGCCACGCGAGTGGATCAAGTCGAAAAGCGGACTTACCAGATGCTGGTCCCGAAACGATTCCAGGAGACTCAACCGCCCCAGGGAGCACCCGCTGCAACGGCGCGACGGCGTGGATCGAAACAAGCCCCGGAACCGGTGGCGCCGCCTCCCATTCCAGAGGTGCGTATTCACACCGATCCGACGCCACTGGTGACGTATGTGTACGGCTATCTCCGGTCGTTTTATGACGTGCTGCTCATGGCGAGTTTCGTTCCGTTCCTGGTCTATTTCATGTTGAGTTGGCGCGACCACATGCGCCGCAGCTTCCTTTATCTCTTCAACAGCGCCGGCCGCCAAGTGGTTGGGAAAAGCTGGGAAGGTGTGGCCGACATGGTGCGAGCCTATGTGATCGGGAACTTCATTCTCGGGCTCATGCTGTCCACTCTCAGCTCGCTTTTCTTCGTCGCCATACGTCTGCCTTACTGGCCTCTGGTGGGACCGCTAAGTGGTTTTCTCAGCCTGGTGCCCTATGTCGGGCTGCCGCTGGCGATTCTTCCGCCCCTGCTGGCAGGCTTAATCGTCCCCTATACGCAGCCGGCAATTTACATCATGATCACGGTTGTAGTCGCGCTGCTGCATCTGACCGCGCTTAATCTGCTCTATCCCAAAGTGGTCGGATCACGCGTGCACTTAAATCCGCTGGTGGTGACGATTGCGCTCATGTTCTGGGGCACTCTGTGGGGCGCGGTTGGCCTGCTGCTTGCAATTCCCATCACGGCCGCGATTAAAGCTGTCTGCGATAATGTCATCAGCTTGCAAGGTTTCGGCAAGCTGCTGGGAGATTAGCGTACCAGTCCGATAGAGCACCAGTCCAGATGAGCAAACAGTTTGCAATGTTTTTCGGTGTCGGTGTGGTGGTAATCGCGATTGCGGTGGTTCTGATCCTTTCTTCCACGAAAGGCTCGCATCTGGTGCTCAACGGCAAGGTCCTCAAAGTCCGGACTGGAGCGTTGAGCGAGGACGACAGCATCGCCGTTATGGACCTGCGCATGGAAAACCCGTCCAATCTGGCGTTCGTCGTTCGGCAGGTGGAAGTCACGCTCGAAAAGAAAGACGGGACCATGGCGGACGGTCTGGTGGTCTCGAAAGGCGACCTCAAGCAGTTGTTCCAATACAACCGCTTCCTGGGTGACCAATACAACGATTCCTTGACGATCAAAGACCAGATTGCGCCCCATGCCACGGTCGATCGGATGCTGGCCGCGCGCTTCGAGGTCAAAAAAGATGATCTAGAAGCCGCGAAGGCCATTCATGTGAGCATCCAGGATATGGACGGCCCGCTGTTTGAAACCACTGCGCCGGTGAAGTAGCTCCACTTTGCGGCGGCTGTTGATTCGACCGGGCGCGATCGGCGATTGCATTCTGTCGCTGCCCGCGCTCGAGTGCCTGCGGTCGGATTACACCGAGGTTTGGGTCCGTTCCGAAGTCGCGCCGCTGATCCTCTTCGCCGACTGCGTGCGATCCATCGCTTCCACTGGTCTTGATCGGATGGGCCTCGATGGCGTAGATCCTCCGCCAGAACTCCTGGCTCTATTACGGTCGTTTGATTCGATCGTCTCCTGGTACGGCTCGAACCGCGAGGAGTTTCGCACCCAGATGAGCCAGCTCGGCGTGCCCATTCGATTCTTGGATGCGCTGCCCCCCGCCGCCGAAAAGATTCACGCCGCAGATTTTTTCTTGACGCAGGCCGGATGCAGCGGCGTTGCCATTCCACGCATCCCGTGCCGTCCGGCGCCGCCTGGAGATTTCGCAGTCTTCCATCCGTTTTCGGGGAGCGCTCGAAAGAACTGGCCCTTGGAGCGGTACCGAGAGCTGGCTCTGCGGCTAAAAACGCCCGTACATTGGTGCGCTGGTCCCGAAGAACAACTCGACCATGCAGTTCGGATGGATAACCTCTACGAACTCGCGTGCTGGCTCCAGACCGCCCGGCTCTACATCGGCAATGACTCCGGGATCACGCATCTGGCCGCGGCAGTCGGTGTTCCGGTGGTGGCCATTTTCGGGCCGACCGATCCGGCCGTGTGGGCTCCGCGCGGCGACCGTGTTCGGGTGGTAAGCGGAAACTTGGAAGATATTTCCGTCGACCAAGTCTTGAAGTGTGTGGTAACCTGTAAACCATAAATAGGAGGTTACCGAACAAATGAACCAGATTGAATTCATCGGGGACCAATTGCAGCGCGCCTACGCCGGAAAAGCCTGGCACGGTCCGTCACTCCAAGAACTTCTGACAGGAGTCACGACGGAGCAGGCGCTGGCAAGACCCATTTCGGGAGGTCACAGCATCTGGGAACTGACGATGCACATTGGCGTGTGGATGTCCGCTGCGCGCCGCCGGCTTGCGGGCGATCCAGCCAAGCTGACCCCGCAAGAGGACTGGCCGCTGGTCGATGGCGGAAGCCCGGACGCCTGGCGGCAAACTCTGGACGCCTTGGAGAATGAGCACCACCAACTGCGGGCCACGATCTGTTCCCTTCCCGAGTCGTCGTTAGAGAATCAGGCGCCAGGAAAGAACCATTCCCTGGTTTTTATGTTGCACGGTGTGATTCAGCACAATCTTTATCACGCAGGTCAAATTGGGCTGCTCAAGAAAGCGCTCTAGTGCATACGCTTGCTCACGAGCGCGGCTCGGAAAGGCGTTAACCTCGCAGCCCCGCCATAACCCCGCGCATGTACGCGAGGCTCTTCTGCATCCCCATCATCGGATCGTTGTCGTTAATCTCGTACTCCAGCATCACGCCGCCGGTGTAATTCATCCGGTGTAGCTGTTTGAAGATGCCAACGATCGGCAGCACACCGTCGCCCACGTCGCACTGGCTTTCCTTCACCTTCGCATCGGCCAGGTCCTTGACGTGCATGCTATGCAGCCTCGAGCCGGCAACCCGGATGGATTCGACAACATCCACGCCGGTCCGCGACGTGTGACCGCAGTCGATGCACAGCCCCATGCGCGGGTCCATGTTCTTCACCACGTCGAGCACACTCTGCGGAGTGGGGAACTGTTTGTCCTCCGGCCCATGATTGTGGACCGCGATCTTGATGTTGTATTCCTTGGCGTACTTCTCCATCTTGGGCAGCGTTGCGTGCGTGGGCGCGCACACGATAATCGGCATTCCAGCCAGCTTCGCGTATTCGAAGTTTCTGCGAATGTCTTGCTCGTCATCTTTGGAAAACGAGATGTTGCCACCGCCTTCGATGATAAATCCGGCGTCCTCGAATTCCTTGCGGCCGGCTCTGACCTCCTCGGGCGAGGGGTTCATCGCCAGATGAACATCCTTGATGTTGACGTATTTGACATTCATCTGCTTGAGCATGGCAATGGCCTGCGCACGCGAGAATTTGCGCAGCGAATAGGTGGCGATGCCCAGCTTGAACTCGCGTGGATCTTCGTTGGCGGCTCCAAAGCCAGTCCGGGAGGCGGCCAGCGCGGCGGCGGAAGCGCCTAGAAACGTGCGACGAGAGGTGCCTGGATTCATGTATTGATTTTAGCCCTTTCGCGTATACTAAAGGTTTGCAATACTGTCATGGCTTCGGGGGTTCAAGCAACCCTCGCAACGCAACTAAGTTTTTTTGCGCGGGTTTCTTCATCACATGGTAATTCGCCGTTGGGTCACAGGTGTGTACATCGGGATTGTTTTCGCGGCGAGCGCCCTTTCGCAGCAGTACACCATCAACACGATCGCGGGCTCCCACGGGAACCCCGGCTTCGCGGGTGATGGCGGCAGTGCAGTGGGGTCGCAGTTGAACTATCCCACCGGCATAGCGATCGATAAATCCGGCAATATCTACATCGCGGACGGTTTGAACAATCGGGTTCGCAAGGTGTCGGGCGGGGTCATCAGCACTTTTGCCGGCAACGGCACCGCCGGATATACCGGCGACAAGGGGCCGGCCGCCAGTGCCGAGTTGAACAATCCGATCGGCCTAGCCCTCGATTCCTCCGGCAATTTGTATATTGCAGATTCCGCGAACAACGTGGTTCGCATGGTTTCTTCCAGTGGAACCATCACCACGTTCGCGGGGAATAATACGGCGGGATATTCCGGAGATATGGCACTGGCTACCGGCGCGCAGTTGTTCAATCCCGTCGGAGTCGCCGCGGATTCGGCCGGGAATGTCTACATCGCCGACACCGGAAACAATGTGATCCGTCAGGTTTACAACGGGAACATCGTCACCTATGCGCTGGGCTTCACGCAGCCCGACGGGGTCGCGGTCGACAAGGCAGGCAATATCTATGTCGCCGACACGCAGGGCAGGCGCATCGTCGAGTATTCTGCTGGCGGAGTGTATACGACCATCGCCGGCAACGGCTACGGCGAGTTCAGCGGGGATAATGGTCCTGGTCCAAACGCCGCCTTGTACGATCCCATGGGTCTTGCGGTGGATTCGAGCGGCAATGTTTACATCGCCGATACCTTTAATGGCCGCATCCGGAAATTGACGCCTTCGGGAATCATCAGCACTATTGCGGGTACCGGCGCCCTTTACTTTTCCGGCGACGGCGGGCCAGCCATTCAAGCGGCCATGTATTTCCCGCATGGGGTCGCGCTCGATTCATCCGGCAACGTCTACATCACCGATACCTTCAATTCTGTCGTGCGGGAGCTACAAGGCACGCTTCCCGTGGTTTCCACGAATGGCATCGTCAACGCGGCTAGTTTCGCGCCTCGGATCTCACCCGGCGCATTGGCGACGGTTTTCGGAAGCAATTTCGCTCTTGCGAACGCCGGCGCCCAAACCCCGCTGCCGACGAGTCTTGAATCAGTCTCAGTCACCGTCAACGGGCAGCTCGCGCCAGTTCTCTTTGTCACACCGACGCAGGTGAATTTTCAGGTGCCCTGGGAGACCGCATTAGGATCTGCAACAGTTACGGTGGCTGTCAATGGAGGCGCAAGCAACGTGGCAACGGTCAATGTTCTTGGCGCCGCGCCTGGACTGTTCTCCTCAAGTTCCGGTCAGGCGATCGTTCAGAATTCGGATTATTCGCTCAACCAACCCGGTGATCCCGCCAAGGTAGGGAGCACGATCATCGCTTACTTGAGTGGTTCTGGCACTGTCAGCCCGGCAGTTGCGGATGGGGCGACTGCGCCTACCAATACTCTGGTCTATTTGAACTCCGGATCAAGCGCCACGATCGGATCCGCCACTGCCCAGGTGGCCTTCGCCGGCTTGGCTCCCGGTTTCGTAGGGCTCGTCCAGGTGAACATTGTCGTGCCATCCGGCTTGACGACCGGTACTTATCCGCTGACGGTGACGATCGGCAGCGAGACCAGCAATTCGGCGACGATCAGCGTCACGCAATAGCGGGGAATCGTCCGGCTTCACTGTCTTGCGCACCGCCGCAATGCGGGATAAAGTAACAAGGTGGATTTGGCGACGCGGGTAAGGCACGGTTTCTGGCTGAGTTTCTTTGTGCTGGCTCCGGCTCTCGTCGCGCAGGCCCAGCAGCCACCACGCAGGCCGCGAGGCATCTACGCTGTAGTCAACATCGAGGACAACATCAACCAGCAGCGGAAGGCGAATCCCTCGATCACGCCCGCCGCGTTGAACACCTATTTCAACAATCTTTACCAGAATCTCCTGGGCAACCCCGCCATTTCCGGGCTGACGCTCCAGGTGCACTGGGATACTCTAAATCCCAATCCTCCGACCGCTGCCAATGCGTACGATTGGAGTTACGTGGACGATGCCTTCAATCAGGCTTCCGCGTGGAACGTCCAAAACCCGGCTCAGACTCCGAAGACCATCCAGCTCATCGTGAGTGCAGGGTTTCAGTCGCCCCAATGGATGTTGAATCAGCTTCCCTCCTGCGACGGACGGTTTCAGTCACCCGTCCAGACCCCTCCGAGCACGTGCGGCAAAGTGACCTTCGAAGCTTTCGTGGAAGCCGGCGACAGCATGGAACTCCCGTTGCCGTGGGACGCCTTATATAAAAGCTCGTGGCGGACCTTCCTGACGGCGCTCGCCGCACGCTATGGGTCAAACTCCGCCTTCGTCTCCATCGCAGTTGCGGGACCCACTGCCGCGTCAGCCGAGATGCTCCTGCCGAATGGCACTGCTCTATCCCAATCCCAATTCGGAGGCATCTCGCCTAACGCTGTGTGGCTTCAACTGCTGGCATTCCACTACGCCGGCATGGCGGCGTATCAGAGGTCGGATCAGGCATTCATCGATGAGTGGAATGCGGCGATCGACATGTACGGGCAGGTCTTCAGCGGCATAACGCTGGTCGCTACGACCGGCGACGGCCTTCCCAATTTCGCAGGCGGCGCCTTCACGATCCCCAGTGCATTTAGCAACGACTGCACGAGCGCTCGCGACATGGATTGCGCAGCCGAGACAACGATTCTGTCCCACTTCGTGGATCCAACCGCCGGCGGCGCTAACGCAAAAGCCACCCAGGAAAGCGGGATGGAAGCCTCGCGCGTTGGCCTCAACCTGGATGTCGCCAGTGTGAAGCTACTATCGCAGAGGACCGCGCCATTGACGTCGCCCTCCGCTCAGATCCTGGGCGGGTCGCAGTTCAACACGTCTTTCGCGAATTTTACATTGCAGGAAGGATGCACGAGCACGTTTCCGCCCGACGCCAAGGACACGCCCGCCGCATGCAGCATTCCCCCCGGCTGCTTCGTGCAAGCGTGCCTGCCCGTCGCGTGCATCCCGCAGGCTTGTCTAGCACCAGGCGTCACTCAAGCCGATCTGGCAAGCTACACGCAACTCAGTCAAGTCCCAGCCAAGGACTTGATTCCGCCGGAACAGGCGGAATACAACGTACTCAATGACTTCTTCAACGGAACGGCGGTCGCTTCGTTCTTCGGCGGAACCCAAGGCACCGCGCCTCTCAATTACGTGCAAATTTACGCCCCAGATATCCAATACGCAGAAAATCATGTCAATACGCCGGCACGGGTTGTGGAGACGAGCGGCATGAGCGTCGCCATGTCGGCGCAGGATCTGTTGAACCTGGCGAGCGAGAAGCTCTTAGAGATCGGCGAGCCGGCGCTTCTGCCGGCCATCAGTTCAGGTGGCATTGTACCCGTCGCCAGTACGGCCGGTATCGTTCAGCCCGGCGAATGGGTATCGATTTACGGAACGAACCTGGCCACCA